>Ga0070658_10000019_pt1 | contig 194742 bp, 193 predicted proteins | sample KBSC13metaG_FD_64664 | JGI IMG/M metagenome (GOLD analysis project Ga0070658, IMG submission 64664) | Corn rhizosphere microbial communities from Kellogg Biological Station, Michigan, USA - KBS C1-3 metaG | ecosystem: Host-associated > Plants > Roots > Rhizosphere > Soil ...
AGTTAAGTAATGCTTATCTTTAAAAATCAGTCCTGTATAGTACATCCAGGACTAACAGAACTTTGTATAGATATTACAGGATTTAATCACAGATCTGTATAGCTATTTCAGGACGGGGCAAGGGCTGTATTTATGGTTTACACTTTTGTGGCATAAAATTGATTAATTTATTGATAATCAATTAGTTAACTGCAAAATACATGAAATTATGTAAACCATGTAAACCATGCCGGGAAGAGCGTCCGCGCTACGACTCCGTCGTCAGCGCCCCGACATACCGGTACGTATTGTAGAATACCCCTGATTCCCCGGCCTTTGTGTCAACGAGAGCAAGTTCCTGCGGGTACGCATTGTCAGAAAAGAAACGTTTGCCTTTACCCAGCAAGACGGGGTAGACGATCAGCACGATTTCGTCCGCCAGACCATGCTCAAGCAACACGGGCGTCAGCGTCGAACTTCCCCATAGAAGCAGGTCGGGGCCGTCTGTAGCCTTGACGGCGCGAATTCCTTCCACGATGTCGGTGCCCAGGCCTTCGGCGGGACCCCATCCAAGGCTGTGAGGCCTGTGGGTTGCGACGTATTTTGTCGCGGCGTTAAAAGCGTCTGCAATTGGACCGGTAGCTGCCGTTGGCCAGTAGCCGCTCCATATATCGTAAGTGTGGCGACCGAGCAGCAGGTCGAAGTTCCGGTCATGGGCCGCGACAATCGCTTCTCCCGTGACCTTATCTGAAAACCGCATCGACCATCCACCGTGCGTAAAACCGCCATCGTCGTCTTCGGTCCGTCCGCCTGGCGACTGCACGATGCCGTCCAGCGAGATATGTTCCATGATCGTGATCTTTCTCATTTTGTTTACTTTTAGTTTAATACAAATTTAGACCGTAAGTATTGCTGCCGTGCGTGGTGATTCAGGCATAATGGGGGCATGTTTGCGACAATTGGAATTTGCCCGCTTGTTGTTTTTCAACTCATTTCCTCATCCCTCAAAATATCCCCGATCAGGTCATTCTCAAAACCCCGGCTCAGCGCGTACTGGTGCAGCTTGTATTTACGTTTGTAGGATACTTTCTCGGTAACGGATAAGTCCTTCTTTTGAATGATGCGGCGAAGCATTTCCAGGTATTCATCTTCATCGATGCTTTTGAGCGCTTTTTTGATCAGCGGTTCGGATACTTTCTTAAACTTAAGTCCCTGCTTTATCTTATTCCTTCCCCAGCCTTTTTGCCTGAATTTACCGGTGGCATACGCGATAGCGAAACGCTCCTCGTTCAGAAAATTATTTTCGATCAGTTTGGAAATGATCCTTTCAACTACCGACGGATATACAACCCATTCGTATAATTTATCCCGCACTTCCTGTTGTGATCGCTCCTGGTAAGCACAATAATTCTCTGCCTTGCCAAGCGCAACTTTTTCATCGCTAATTTTGTTTGTTTTCGGCTGGTCCATCAAACCAAAATTCGTTAAAAATTCTTCTATTGGCAGAAATATAAGCAAATTCGCAGCATGCCCGATAACCATTACGCAATAACAGCTATCAAGCAGATCATCGGAGCAACAGGACCTGTTGTTAAAGATTACACTATCAGCACTTTACTCACCGATAGCCGGCGGATAACCAATGCCGCTGAAGGACTGTTTTTTGCCTTAAGCGGCAGGCGTAACGGGCAGGAATTTATTGCTGAAGCCTATGCCTCCGGCGTGCGGAATTTTGTGATAAAGCAGCAAGCCGAGATCAAAATGCCCGAGGCTAACTTCCTGCTGGTGGACGATGTACTGGCTGCTTTACAAAAATTGGCAGCCCATCACCGGGACCGTTTTAAGCTCGACGTGATCGGCATAACCGGCAGCAATGGTAAAACTATCGTCAAGGAATGGCTCTACCAGTTAATGGCCGCAGATAGAACGATCGTCCGTAATCCTAAAAGTTATAATTCACAGATCGGGGTGCCGCTTTCCGTTTGGCAGATCAGCGAAAAGGATGATCTCGGTATTTTTGAAGCCGGTATATCCACCGTCAACGAAATGGGTAAACTTGAGGCGATCATCAGGCCGACAATAGGGGTATTAACGCATATCGGCCCGGCACATGACGAAGGCTTCAAAGATCGCCGGGAAAAGGTGCTGGAGAAGCTGAAACTTTTCAAACATTGTAAATTATTGGTCTATAATTACGATAGGTTGCTGGACTACGAGGATGATATCCCGGGAACGAACCGGTTTACGTGGAGCCGGGAATTTAACCAAACCGACTTGTACGTATTCGGCGAGACCGTGATATCGCGTAACTATTACCTGCGCGCTATGTATAAAGGCAAAGAGATCGAGTGCCTCGTCCCATTTATGGACGAAGCTTCGGTGGAAAATGCGATAGTATGCTGGGCCACTATGCTGGCGATGGGGTACAGCCCTGTTGAGGCTGATAAAAGGATCGAAAAACTAAGCCCGGTCAGCATGAGGCTTGAGTTGAAAAACGGAATTAACGATTGTTCGGTGATCGATGATTCGTACAATTCCGATGTACAGTCGCTGGAAATAGCACTTAATTTTCTGAACCAGCAGAACCAGCACCCTGCGCATACCGTAATTCTGTCGGACATTTTTCAGTCCGGCCTGGAACAGGATGTTTTATACCGCCAGGTTGCCGAACTGCTAAAGGCCAAAAATGTCGACAGGTTTATCGGTGTAGGTGCGGGGCTTGAAAGCCACAAGGCATACTTTGATGTGCCAAAGAAATATTTCTACCAGGATACTACGGATCTATTGCTTCACCTGGCTGAATTGAATTTTGATAACGAAACCATCCTGATCAAAGGCTCAAGAAGTTTTGAGTTTGAGCGGATCAGCCAGGCGCTGACGCTTAAGGCACATGAAACGGTACTGGAGATCAATTTGAACGCGCTGCTCAATAACCTTAATTTTTACCGTTCAAAACTGAAACCTGGCGTAAAAGTGATGGCCATGGTTAAAGCTTTTTCATATGGCAGCGGCACGTTCGAGGTGGCTAATATATTGCAGTATAACAAGGTCGATTATCTTGCGGTAGCCTATATTGACGAGGGCGTCGCTTTGCGCCAGGCCGGAATAACACTGCCGGTAATGGTGCTTAATCCCGAATCCTCGGCTTTTGATAAGCTGGTAGAATACAAGCTGGAGCCCGAGATATTCAGCTTTAATTTACTGGATGACTTCGTGAAATATGCACAGAAACATGGGCTGAACAATTACCCGGTGCACCTGAAAATAGATACGGGCATGCACCGGCTTGGTTTTGAGGAATTTGATATCGACATTTTATGTGAGATGCTTGAGATCAATACTTATATCAAAGTCCAATCGGTTTTCTCGCATTTTGTAGCCAGTGATGCCGCAGAGCATGACGAATTTACACGCAAACAGATCAAGCGATTCGAAGCTGCATTTAAAAAGATCGAAAAAGCGCTCGGTTATAAAGTGATCAAACATATCGCCAATACATCCGGCATTACGCGCTGGCCGCAGGCACAGTATGATATGGTACGATTAGGCATTGGATTATATGGTATTGATGCCGCCATGCCCGATAATGCGGGTGGCATACAACCGATAGCCACGTTGAAATCCAGCGTTTCGCAGGTGCGGAAAGTGCTGGACAGCGACACGATCGGATACAATCGCAAAGGTAAACTGTCTAAAAGCGGGACGATCGCTACAATAAGGATCGGCTATGCTGATGGCTATTTAAGGGCTTTCGGCAATGGCATAGGGAAAATGCTGATAAAGGGTAAGCTGGCGCCAACGGTCGGCAATATATCCATGGACATGTGCACGCTCGATGTCACCGGTATCGATGTGCGTGAGGGCGATGAGGTGATCGTATTCAACGACGAGCTGACAATAGAAGAGCTTGCCCGGGAAATAGGCACTATTCCTTATGAAATATTAACCAATGTTTCGCAACGGGTAAAAAGAGTGTATTTTTATGAGTAAAATCCAACTTAATTATGAAGCGATTGATTGGAGCCCTGCTCAGGTATTTTATTAAGGGAATTATCGTGGTAGTGCCGGTCGGCGCTGCCGTATTCCTGATGTATTGGGGTGTTTTTAAACTCGACAGCGCCCTTAACCTAAGCGGATTTTTCCTGACAGACACCAAAGGCCGACCCGTTTATATCCCCGGTTTAGGCATACTCACCGTTTTAATTTTGATCTTAGTAATCGGATTGTTGGTTACCAGTGTCATCACCGACCCCATCAAGCGCTGGCTAAACCGCTGGATCAATCGCCTGCCGATATTCAAATTCCTGTATTCATCCATTAAAGACCTGACCGAGGCATTTGTCGGCGACGAAAAGAAGTTCAGTGAACCTGTACTGGTAGAGGTGAATGAGTTCGGCCTGAAGAAAGTTGGATTCCTGGTGCAAAAGGACCTCGGGAAACTCGGCTTGCCCGGCGATGTCGCGGTTTATTTTCCCTGGTCATATTCGTTCGCAGGCCAGGTAGTCATAATTCCGGCCGGCAAGGTGAAGCCGATTGACCGCAGCGCGGCGGATATGATGAAGTTTGTTATTTCAGGGGGGGTGAGTGGGTTGGAGTAAGATCTTTTTTGAAACTTCTGATCACCATAAAAATGCTTATCACCATTAGCAAAGAGCCTAATAGGTACGGAGCTCCCGGGAAATAGATATTCGACGCTTTTTTAGTAAAAAAGAAAAACACGTAGCTAAACAAAAGCGGGCCGATAATAAGGCTTGCGCTATTTAATATGGCAAAGGCGCCTTGTAATTCCCCTTGCTCGTTTTTTGCAACGTGTTCGGTCGCCAATCCCTGTAAAGCCGGGCCCGATAATCCGCCGAGACAATAAGGAACCATGCACAGGTAAAGCATCCAGCCTTTGCCGGCAAAAGCAATCAGCAACAACCCAACCGCATAGAATATTAAACCTGCTATAATATTTTTCTGCTGGCCGAATTTGGGCATTGTATACCTTATCAATCCACCCTGGATGCCAAACAGCACCAGTCCGACAAACAAGCCTAAAGTACCGACGCTTGCCGGGGTCCAATTAAACTTTTCATAAATAAAAGTTGATAATAGATATTCAACAGCTTTTTGGCCAACATAGACTATCGCCGTGGCCACCAGTAAACCCGCCAGTACAGGTTGTTTTTTATAAATCCTAAGCAAGGACAAAAGAGGGTTGGCCCTGCTCCATTCAAATTTTCTCCGGTGTTCTTTTGCCAATGACTCGGGTAGTACGAATAGCCCATAAAGCGCATTTGCAAACGCGAATGCCCCCGCAGCCATGAAAGGAAGCCTGATATTAATAGCAAAAAGATAGGCGCCCAGCGCAATGCCAAAGATCAGGCCGATTGCTGAAGCGGCCCCGACGAGGCCAAAATTTGCCGCCCGTTTGTCACCGGTACTTACATCGGCAATGTATGCTGTTGCCGTCGAGGTGCTTGCGCCGCATATGCCCGCTATAGTCCGCCCTACGAACAACCAGGCGATAGTTGGCGCAAACGCCATTACTATGTAGTCTAAACCAAAGCCTGCCAGGGATATCAGTAAAATAGGGCGCCGGCCAAAACGGTCGCTAAGGTTTCCCATGATGCTGGCAAACATTAACTGCATAGAAGCATAAACAAAGGTTAGCCATCCGATATATTCAGAAGCTTTATTTACGTCAATGTGGCCCAATATCTGGAGCAATTTGGGCAGCACCGGAATAATAATGCCCAGGCCCAGCACATCGATAAAAATGGTAATGAAAATAAAACGAAGCGCGGCTGCTGTTTTGAGTTTAGGTTTTTGTTCCATAGTCAGAAAATATTAAACATCGGTAACCGCGGGATGTTTAACAACCGGTTTATTTTTTTTAAAAGATAACACAGCCAAGATAGCACTTAATAACATCAGTATCGCACCGAGAACAAAATGTGCCCCGGGAAAAATAAATGGCGCGTCTGCTTTGGTGAAGATGTGAAAAATTTTAAACATCACCCATGGTCCGAATATGGTACTCAGGCTCGCCAGGCTGGTTAGGCCGCCCTGTAGTTCGCCTTGCTCATTTGCAGGCACGTGATTGCTCATATAGCCTTGAAGCGCAGGTCCGGCTATGCCCCCAAGGCAATAGGGTATCAATATCACGTACATCATCCAGCCTTTTGCAGCGAATGCGAACAATGCCATGCCGATGCTGTAGAGCATCAAACCGGCCCAAATACTGCGTTCCGTACCAAATTTGGGTATGATAACACGGGTGAGGCCGCCCTGAACTGCCGCATAAACCGCGCCGACCACAAAAAGGGAGTATCCCACAAGCCTTTCGTTCCAGTGGAATTTGTACATAGTATAAAATGACCATACACTTTGTACCGCCTGCGCCGCGAAATACACCAGGAACAGTGATACCGCAAGCCCCAGTACAGCCTTATATTTACTCAGCTTCATTAAAGTACCAACCGGGTTCGACTTCGACAATTCCAGCGGCCGCCTGTTTTCAGGGGACAGCGATTCGGGAAGTATAAAAAAGCCATATACTGCATTTAAAAACGCTAACACAGCCGCCGCGATAAACGGATAATGTATATCATAACTGCCCAGCACGCCGCCGATAAACGGGCCAACCATGAAGCCAACACCAAAAGCAACGCCTATCAGTCCAAAGTTCGCAGCCCGTTTTTCGGGTGCGCTGATATCGGCGATATAAGCCGAAGCAGTTGTGAAACTTGCGCCTGTCAGGCCGGCCAGCAAGCGCCCGAGGAAAAGCCAGCCTATAGTAGGCGCAAATGCCTGGAACAAATAATCGGCACAGAAACCAAGCAATGAACTTAGTAATACCGGTCGTCGGCCAAATCGGTCGCTCAAGTTGCCGATAAGCGGAGAACACAGAAACTGCGTACCGGCGTAAGCGACGGCAAGCCAGGCGGCATATGATGAAGCGGTGCTCAGGTTACCATGAATGAGGTGTTGAATCAGTTTAGGGAAAACCGGTATAACAATGCCAAAGCCCATCACATCAATAAGCAGCGTAGCGAAAATAAAACCTAATGCGGCCTGTCCCTTTGGGCGATGCATATAGCTAACTGCGTATTAAATGATCAGAAATTCGGTTTCAAAACATATTTATCATAGAAACGGAAGATATGCTCCGCGGCTTCCTCCGCTGTATCGACCACACGGTATAAATTCAAGTCGTCCGGGCTTATGGTGTGTTCTTCAGCGAGCATTTTCTCTTCCACCCATTTAAAAAGACCGCTCCAGTAATCTACGCCTACAAAAACGATCGGGAACCGCGCGATTTTACCGGTTTGTATCAACGTGATAGCCTCGAATGATTCATCCATAGTGCCAAATCCGCCAGGGAGTATGATAAATCCCTGCGAGTATTTCATGAACATTACCTTGCGGATAAAAAAGTAATCGAACTCCAGCAGTTTGTCCCGGTCGATATATTTATTGTGAAACTGCTCAAACGGCAATTCGATATTTAATCCTACCGATTTTCCGCCGGCCTCGTAAGCCCCCTTATTTGCCGCTTCCATGATACCGGGACCGCCGCCTGAGATCACACCATAACCGCGCTCGGTCAAAAGGGCCGCCGTCTTTTCGGCTAATTTGTAAAACTTATTATCATTGTGCATGCGGGCCGACCCGAATATAGACACGCAGGGCCCTATTTTGGCCAATTTTTCAAAGCCGTCGACGAATTCGGCCATGATCTTAAATATCTGCCAGGAATCTGTAACCTTGATTTCCTGCCAGTTCTTATTCTCAAAAGCTTGTCTTATTTTCTCTTCACCGGTCATGATTAAATCCTAAATTCTAATTTCGAAATCCTAATATTAGATACCTTTCACCTCTTTCTTAGTGGACGTCGCCAGCAAGCCAACAAATGTAATTAATCCGTTCACAATTATCAGTTCGTTATCGAAAACATAGCCGCCCAGCCATGCTGCCGAGTGCATGCTTAAAAAGTAACATACGATTGGCGAAATGATACAAATAAAAGGCACCAGTTTGTCATTCACCTGCCTTTTACCCCAAAATATGCCGAACGAATACAGACCCAGTAATGGCCCATAGGTATAGGACGCCACCTTGAAAATGGCACTCACAACTGCGTCGTTGTTGATGGCATTGAAGATGATGATCGTCAGCAGCATCAGGCCCGAAAAAGCGATATGCACAATGTGCCGGGTATTGACCATTTTAGAACTATTCAGGTCTTTATTTTTTGTGAAACCCAAAAAATCGACACAAAACGAGGTGGTTAATGCTGTAAGTGCCGAATCGGTGGTGGCAAATGTAGCAGCGGTTAGTCCGAGCATAAATACTACGGCCGGGAAGACTCCTAAATATTTCAGTGCGATGGTAGGGTAGAGGTAATCGGTTTTATCCACTTTTACGCCGTATTTAGCAGCATAGAGGTAAAGCAGCGCGCCAACGCTCAGGAAAAAGATATTGATGATGACAAACACAGTGGTGAAGCTGAACATGTTCTTCTGCGCCTCTTTGATGGTGCCCATGCTCAGGTTTTTTTGCATCAGGTCCTGGTCAAGGCCCGTCATGCCGATGGTGATAAACAAACCACCCAAAAACTCCTTGCTGAAGTGAAAGTGGCTGCTTAAAAAGTTATTACAAAAGAAAACCTTGGAATAGCTGCTGTTTTTGATAGCGTCGGCCGCCTCGAAAATATTCATATGCAGGCTGCTGCAGATGAAATAGATCGACAGGAATACAGATGATACCAAAAAGAAAGTTTGCAGGCTGTCGGTAATGATAATGGTTTTTAATCCGCCCCTAAATGTGTACGACCATATCAGCACCAGGCAGATCAGTACGGTTACCGCAAAAGGGATGTGATAACTATCAAAAATGAATTTTTGCAATACGATCACCACTAAATAGAGCCTGAACGCCGAGCCAATGGTGCGGCTGATCAGGAATATACCTGCCGCCGTTTTATAGCTCCAGGCGCCTAAGGCATGTTCGATATAGCTATAGATGGAGGTCAGTTTCATCCGGTAGTACAGAGGCAGCAATACCGTAGCGATGATGATGAAGCCGGCCGCATTACCTAAAACGAACTGGAAATAAGCGAATTGATCGCCGGTGGCCGCCCCAACTTTACCCGGAACGGAAATAAATGTCACCCCGCTCAACGCTGTGCCGATCATACCAAAGGCTACCAAATACCATTTGGAATTGCGGTTAGCTACAAAGAAGGTATCATTATCGGATGATTTGCGCGACGTGAGCCACGAAATAAAGATGAGTACTAAAAAGTAACCGATGATGAATGAGAGGAGTACTAAAGGAGACATAGGTTTTGTTTAGTCCGGAAGTCCGCATAAGTCCGCAAGTCCGGAAGATTGATTTTGAACGGCAATTTATGGATAAAAAACAAAATCCATCCCATCACTTTCGGACTTACGCGGACTTTCCGACTTGCGGACTATTCCGTACCTTCGCAACATGAACTTTTCGTCGAAGTTGCTGGAGAATGCGGTGGCCGAGTTTGCCAAACTGCCGGGTGTGGGACAAAAAACGGCTTTGCGATTGGTATTGCATTTATTGAACCAGGATAAGGCTGATGTAGAGCAGTTTAGTCACACCATCAGCAAGTTGCGGAACGAGATACAGTTTTGCCGCGTTTGTCATAATATATCCGATCAGCCGGTTTGCGAGATATGTTCTTCCCCAAAGCGGGATCATGCAACTATCTGTGTGGTAGAAGATACACGCGATGTGATGGCAATTCAGAACACCGACCAGTTCAATGGCGTTTATCACGTGCTCGGCGGACTGATCTCGCCGATGGATGGCATAGGCCCTTCAGACCTGCAGGTGGACACTTTAGTTGACAGACTAAAATCAGCTGATATTAAGGAAGTTATATTTGCTTTAAGTGCGACAATGGAGGGTGATACCACCATCTTCTATTTGCATAAAAGATTAAAAGATTTCAACATAAACATCTCAACCATAGCGCGTGGCATAGCTTTTGGTGGTGAATTAGAGTACGTGGATGAGGTTACTTTAGGACGTTCTATCGTAACCCGTGTCCCTTACGAAAATTCACTGTCAAAATAGGCGCATGAGGCTATCGGTAATCTTCATCAATCACAATTCACAGAATGGGCTGCGCCTTGCTCTGAACACGCTGTTCAAGGGTAAAACCGCTATTGATTGTGAAGTTATCGTAGTTGACAACGCTTCGACTGATCGTTCCCTCGAAATGCTTGCCTTTGAATTCCCGAAGGTTCGTGTTATCGCAAATTCCGCGGATAAAGGCGTTTCTGTCGCTTACAATAAAGCCATACGTGCTGTCCAGGGCGATTATGTGTTATTGCTGGATCCTTACGTGGTGACCAAGACAGACAGCCTTGAAAAACTGGTTGATTTTATGGATCAGCACCCCTTGGCCGGCGGAGCAAGCGCCAGGATAGTGAATTATAAAGGCGATTATCTCTCTGAATCCAAACATAGCTTAAGCAAAACCTGGGCAACATTCCTCAAACTGGTTGGCATGGGTTCGTATTTCCCAAAATCAATATCCGCAAATAAGCGGGCCGACTGGATCGAAGAATTTGAGACATCCGAGGTAGATGTGCTGCACGAGGATTGTATGCTGCTTCGCAGGTCGGCGCTATTGAAAACCGGGTTGTTCGACGAGCGTTTCAGCCGTTTCGGGCACAATATCGACCTTTCGTACCGCCTGCGGCGCGAGGGCTTCAAAACTTACTATTATTCTAAAACATATATCATTCAGTTACCGGGCAAATATTCAAACAAATTTAGCTGGGACCACATTCGCCATTTTTATGGCGCGATGTTTATCTTCGCAGCTAAATATTTGTTTAAACTGCCTGTGATCAAACTCAAAGACATAGGCGAAATTCTCCCTTCGCAGTATGAAATTGAATGATAAAGTCGTAGTCATCACCGGGGCATCTTCAGGTATAGGCAAAGCGCTGGCAATTGAATTTGCAAGGCGCGGCGCCAATTTAGTAGTGGCCGCGCGCCATTATGTTACGCTGTGCGAACTCACGGAAAGCCTCATTAAAGAATACGGCATCCAGGCCGTTGCCGTGCAATGTGACGTGTCTGTTGAGGATGACTGCGCGCTCCTGATCAAGCAAAGTGTTCTAACCTTTGGTAAGATCGACGTACTGATCAATAACGCGGGCATCAGTATGCGCGCCTTGTTTATTGATGTGGATGTGAACGTGATGAAAACAGTAATGGACGTTAACTTTTGGGGCACGGTATATTGCACCAAACACGCGTTGCCGCATATCCTGGGAACCAAAGGAAGCATCGTAGGCGTATCCTCTATAGCGGGGTATAAGGGCTTGCCCGGCCGTGCCGGTTATTCGGCCTCTAAATTTGCAATGAACGGCTTTTTAGATGTGTTGCGCATGGAAAACCTTAAAACAGGCGTACACGTAATGACCGCTTGCCCGGGTTTTACTACGTCAAACATCCGCAATACAGCTTTGGATAAAAACGGCGTGCCGCAGGGCGAAAGCACACTGGAGGAAGACAAAATGATGACCGCCGAAGAAGTGGCAAAGATCATAGCCGATGGGGTAGAGAACCGAAGCCGCACACTGATCATGACCGGGCAGGGTAAATTATTGGTGCAATTAAGCAAGTTCTTTCCGGCGTGGCTGGATAAACTGGTTTATAAACAGTTTACCAGGGAGAAGAATGCGTTGTTGAAGTAAAACACGAGTAGTAAAGCCTTTTCGTGAACACTTTAACGCGCTGATAGCCAGCTGGTAACAGGCAAATTGAAGAAAAAAATCAAAATACAGGTGCGATTTTGACGGTTTTTAAAAACATAACTGGCTGCTTTTCAGCCGTTCACGGGCGGAAAAATAGCGCATACACGCAGTCGGCGTGAACACCAGAAGCTTAATACTCCGGATAAAACAATCCAATTGTGAAGGGTTCAGCGTATCAACGCTATAACCATTAAGCTTACGGCTCCAGTATTTTCTTACCTCTCATGATAACGGTAGAGATAATTAATACCAGCGGAATAAGTGTAATGATGGACCCGAATAGTGAGTACGCACTCATGCTGTTTTTTCTTTTAGGTTATTAGTATCAAATGAAATACTAAATAAATTTAAGCATGAATTAAAGAATTAACATGCGTATTTTTACGCAATTTCACATTATTCACCACGTAATAGTACTGATTGCCAATAGGCCTGTTATTGATCTGGCGTTGTCAGCAACTGGATTGGATATTATTTTATCCTGACTACGCCATCCGTAACCGCAGGAAACCTTGAAAACATTTGATGGTCGTGCCCCGGTACGATATATTTAATATCAGATGCTAAAGTCTTCATCCTTTGCATAGCCTTTACGTACCCGGCAGGGTCAAGTGTGCCACCCACAGATGCGGGTACCATATGCTCTAAACTATAATACACCCAGATATTGTCGGATGCGAGAACAATTCTGTCACTTCCCGTTTTTACCTGTACATATTGCGAATTAAAGGTATGTCTTGAGCCTGTATATACACGGATACCGGGGAATAATTCCTTATCGTCGCCATCCACAAGGGTTACTTTACCGGCTATATTGAGTTCGACCATTTTGATAACATCTCTTTTGTTAAACCCATTATTGGTGGGATCTTTTTGCCAAGCGCCACCGACAAAAAAGCCAAAATCATTTTTTTGTATCCAGATATGCGCATTAGGGAACAAGCCGATCCCATCGATATGATCCCAATGCGGGTGAGATAAAATGATATCCGTTATGTCCTCGGGCTTAACGCCAATTTTCAATAAGGCTGAATCGGGCCGAATATAATTGACCGGGACAAATTCTTTAGCTTCCGGGATATCCCTTAAGAACCCGGCATCTACTAAAATATTTTTACCGTTACTGCCTTTGATCAGCCAAACGACGAAGTCGATTTTAACACTGTCATTTTTGGGCGCATCCAGGGCCCAAACTGAGGTTGGCGTAGCATCTTTCATAGAAGCATACCTAAGTGCATAAATTTGGTAGGATGGTCCCTGGGCATAAGCGACTGATCCAAATAAAAAAAGACCGGCAATAAAAAGAATTGTTTTTTTCATGGTGTTTTAAAGACTAACGCAATATAAGCATTAAGTCATTTGTTACACATCGTCAGCCATGATGCGTATTTACCCTGCCGCATCAGATGGTAAATCTACTCAACGCACCTGCGGTAATCACACTCCTGAAATCGGGTAAAACCCGGCAGCACTTCGCGTAACCTCACTGATGCCCATGATGTGCTTTTGGAGCAATTTTGATTCCGATAACGAAAAACATTTAATACACAATTAAAAACACTCAAATCATGAAAAAGACAAACTACTTATTGCTGCTTGCAATCGCCTTTATGATGCTGGTTGCATCATCGTGCGGAAAAGACGGTGCCGTTGGACCGCAAGGACCTAAAGGTGCCGCGAGCCCGACAGGTGCAACAGGCCCAACAGGAGCCACTGGTACAGCCAATGTTCTTTATTCGGACTGGTTTACACCGTCATCCTATGCCAAAACAACGATTTTCAGTACTATTCATTTCGATGCGGATAAAGCTGCAACCGGCATAACCCAGGCTATACTGGACAATGGAACGGTGCTGGTTTATGGTAAACTGGATGGCTATAATCCGGTTGTTTGGCCCACAGACCAGGTGAGCACCCTGCCGATAGAGATCACGTATATGAACGGTACAACTCAAAACATCGATTCATGGTCGGCATTAATTACGCTTGGCAATGTCAGGATCGACCTGGCGAGCAGTTCCAATGCCTATGGGAGCATCTCCAACGCACACCAGTTCAGGTATGTCATTATCCCGGGCGGCGTGCACACGCTGGCGCACATCAATACCAAAAATTATGCTGAAGTGAAACAGGCCCTGCATCTGCCCGATTGACCGGTTCGTAACTACGGTGAAAAATTAGCCTTTTTGATAAAGTCCCGGGAGCCTTACCGGGACTTTGTGTTAGTTAAATGTAAACCCGAACTGCACGTTCATCCCTAAAGACGGCACCTGGCCATTACCGAAGCGGGTAGGCAATGAGCCTGCTATAAAATAATTGACATATTTGGTGCGCGCGTACACCTTGTTAAATACAGGCGTAAAGCCGTAGCGTCCTTCGGTTTCGAACGCCAGGCGTGTTATAATTGTAAATCCATGTTCAAAGCGGAACATGGTGCCCGGATCAAACAAAAGATTGCTCACCTTGCTGCTGGTACTTGTTGATTTTATGGTCGGCGTAAATTCGTAGCTGAAACCAAATTTATCGCTGTATAATACGTTTACTCCGACCGGGAAACCAATGCTCGTACTATTATGGCTGAAGTTGAATGTAGAGCCGTTCTTTGTAAAAGTGACTATGTTAAAAATAAAGCTTAGATAGCCTACCGCCCGTGGATAGCCGGGTTTTACTGTGGCCGGAGTAGGAATAGCCGGAGTTTTTGCCGTATCGGTCTTAGCTGATTGCGCCTGCATGCTTTTTGGGGTCAACAGGGCACCAAAAAGGACCATTACAGCTACGAATTGCAGTGTGCCCGAAAGTAAATTTTTCTTCATGAAGGTAAGTTTTTATTGCTTTGCTAAACATTCCTGGCTGAAACAGGGAATGATATCCCAAGTATCGTTATATTTTTTAATATATAACGGTGAGAAAAAAAATTCGAATCGGCTCTAAGATTTTAATTTTTTACTTTCTTTCTCCAAAAAGTCGGCAAAGTTTTTCCGCAGTTGACGGTGGTATTGGATAAGTTGTAAGGCATCGTCGGTAAGGATGGAACCACCGCCTTTTCCCCCGCCGGCCCGTGGTATTACCACCGGGGTGTCGGTATGTGCATTTAAATTATTGATGATCTCCCAGGCTTTTTTATAAGACATATTCATTGCTTTGGCGGCTCCGCTGATCGACCCCGTTTCGCTTATATGTTCAACTAGCTCGATGGGGCCGGGGCCCAGAAAGCGTCCATCGGCCGATTCAATCCATAGGCTGCCATTAATTTTGAGGTTGTTGGCCTGCTTTAAGATATCTTTTATCGTTTTCGCCATCGGAAAGCTTTAATGATTTTTTCAAAATGTTTTAGCAAACGATAACCCCGCCATGCCTTCCTGGTAAGTTGGCATGATAAAGGTGCTGTTGCCGTTTTTGTCGGTATGCGTAAGCCATTTTTTGATCGCCGGATAAACAAGGTAAGCCAGTTTGGTTGAAGCTATTCCAAAACCGGCGCCGGCCACCACATCGCTAAACCAATGGTTCCGGGTGTATAGCCTTAAAACCCCGGTAGCGACGGCCACCGTATAGCCGGCTATCGTATACGCCGGCGACTGGTCCCCATATTCCTGCGCCAGGAATTCGGCCGCCGCGAAGGCACCCATAGTGTGGCCCGACGGAAATGAACCGCGATCTGTGCCGCCGGGAGAAGGCCGGTGCGTTAGATATTTTAAAGAGTAGTCGCTTACACCTGCGAACGCTGCGGATAAGGCTATTAACGCCGTACGATCGGCAAAGTTATTTCTGCCGGAAACACCCGCCAGATTTAAAGCGTAAACTGCAGCAATAGGCGTAAACACGAGATAGGTAGCGGCATTCGTGTGAAAACCAGGTGCGTTACTGGCTATCTGCCCGCGAACATAATAATCAAATCGGCGAACAGGATGCACTTCAAAAGACACGGCGCCGTAGATGACCAGGGCAGCAGGCAAAATAAAGGACGAGGCTTTAATAGTCTCAGGTTTTGCCGGCTGTGTTTTCTTTACCGTGTCGGTCAGGTTTTCGGCATTAGCTTTTAATAGAACAAAGCAGAGGAGGATGAGTAGAATGTTTTTCAAATCGCAAATATTTTACCCAAATATGCGAACATTTCTACAGAGCTATTTCAAAAATCTGCTGAAAATGCGAGTCCTACAGCATCACCCTGTACACTGGGCATCAATAGTGTATTATGGAAACGGCTTTTTTTCTTGTTATCAATGTTATCAGCACTTTTCTCTGCGGCCTTTTGATCTCCTTTAGTAAGCCAGTTACGAATAGGCGGATAAATAAGATAGGCCAGTTTAGTTGAAAGTATCCCGAAACCGGCGCCGGCGACTACATCGCTAAACCAGTGATCCCGGTTATACATTCTGAATACGCCGGTACCGGTGGCTACGGTATATCCAAAAACGCCGTACCATGGCGATTTGGCGTCATATTCTTGTGCCAGGTACTCGGCGCCCATAAATGCCAAACCTGTATGCCCCGAAGGAAAAGACAGGTAATCTGCTCCGTTTGGACGCAGGCGGTGTGTGAATCGTTTGGTTAGCCCCTCGGTAAGCGCCAAAATGCCGCCCGAAAGCCCAAGCAGCGCCGTGCGGTCAATAAAACGGTTTTTGCCCACCACACCCGCCAAATTCAAACCATAGACTGCAATAACAGGCGTAAACTGGAAATAGCTTTCCGCGTGCGTACTAAAAGTCGGATCGGTTTTGGCTACTTCACTTTTGATATAATAATCAAAACGCCGGATAGGATGAACAACAAACGAAAGGCTTCCATAGGTGATCATTGCTATTGGTGGTACCAGTGAAAGTGGGTTAGTATGCAATTTCTTTACGGTATCCGGGGCGGTAAGTAAGTCCTTTTTTACGGTATCAGCTAATTTCTTTTTCGATGTGTCGGCAGCCTTTTGTTGTGCGCTAACGCCGAATGATATAAGGCTTATTAAAATAACGAATATCTTTTTCACAGGGTATTTATTATTAGTCTTAATTAGTTTACAAGTTAAAATCACTTACAGGCATAATTGTTTTTAATTGGTTAACAATTATTTAACCAGCGTAACTAAACATTCTTTTAAGTGCTGGTGCGCCGGACAATAAAAAGGCCACTCCCAACCGGGAATGGCCGTAAAAAACGTTATTAGCCATTTTACGATAGCAGGACCGCTTTTACCGTATCCAGTGTTTTAAATGAATCTGCCGACGATGGCGCCTCGCAATAAACGCGCAGCACAGGCTCGGTGCCCGACGGCCGTATCATCACCCAGCTTTCATCTTCGAAGAAGAACTTGTATCCATCCATATCTTCCACTTTGGCTACTTTCAGGTTACCAAAATTCTTATAATTGCCGCCTTTGCAATTGCTGATGATCTTTTGCTTAAGTTCCTCGGTAACATGCAAATCGTAGCGTTCTACGGCAAATTTTCCTACGATGTCATATATCTCCTGCACCAGTTCACTTAACGAACGGCCCGTTTTGGCAATAAATTCCCAGATGATCAAACCGATCCATATACCGTCACGCTCGGGGATATGCCCGGCAACGGCGATACCGCCCGATTCCTCTCCGCCAACCAGGAATGGTTCGCCGGAGTTAACGATCAGGTCGCAGATATATTTAAAGCCGATCTTGGTCACCGTATTTTTTAAACCATAAGCATCGCAAAGTTTTTGAATTTTGCTGGTACAGCTAAAGGTTGAATAAACGTTGCCGGTTTGCCCTTTTACTTTATACATATAATGTATCAGCAGCAGCAGGATATGGTGCGAATCGACAAAATTCCCATCCTGGTCATAAAGGCCAATACGGTCGGCATCACCATCGGTCACCAAACCCGCAGCGATCTCACCCTCAGACATCTTGATAATATCCTCAAACTCCTTCAGGTTACGTTGGATAGGTTCCGGCGCCTGGCCGTTAAACCCCGGGTTCGGATCGCTGTGAATGCGCGTAATATCAGGGAACAACGTTTCCATCACATTCATGCCCGCGCCATACATGGCATCGTATGCCCAGCCTATGCCGCTGGTGCGGATGAGGTTAAGGTCGAAATTATCCTCCACATGGGCGATATACATACCTTCCAGGTCTACAAATTCTACGAGCCCGTCTTTCTGATAGTCGGCTACTGATTTTAGCTTGAGGTCAATAGTATCGGGTATCTGTGACTCAACTTTTTCGATATCATCCGGTGTGGCAGGTCCACCATAACTGGCTTTTATCTTATAGCCATTATAAGCGGGCGGGTTATGGCTTGCGGTGATGATTATACCGGCTGAGGCGTGTTTTCTTACCGTTCCCAGCGAGATCATCGGCGTGGATACAAAATCGTTTTCCGCCCGAAAAACCTTGACGCCCTGTGAAGCCAGTACCTGTGTGGTGATGTCTGCAAATAACGGCCCTGCAAATCGCGGGTCGTTGCCGACAACAGCAGAAGGGTCTTTGAAATTTTGTTTCAGCCACAGCGCGGTTGCGTAGGCTACACGTTTTACATTTTCAACGGTAAAATCGTCTGCAATAATGGCCCGCCATCCGTCGGTACCGAATTTTATTTTGATCATTTTAGGTATATGGTTGTTAAAAATCCTATTTTTAGCGCCTCAAAATCTATACAAGAATATCAATCATTTGTGGTAAACAGAAACAAAAAATGAAAGTTTTAAAATTTGGCGGTACATCGGTGGGAAGCCCTGAGCGAATGAAAAAACTGCTGGATATTATTAATCCTGCCGAGCGGCAGATCGTGGTGCTTTCGGCGGTGTCGGGAACTACAAATAGTTTGGTTGAAATAGGGCAGGCGTACCTCGCCGGCGATAAGGCGAAGGCGGCTGAATTAATTAAGATATTAAAAGATAAGTACGAAATATTTATAAAGGAACTGTTTGCCAAACCTGAATACCTGGAACAAGGCAAAGAGGTGATCAATTACCATTTCGATCTGTTGTCTAATTTGTCAAATGATCTTTTCACCAACATTGAAGAGAAGGTCATCCTGGCGCAGGGTGAACTGATCTCAACCACATTATATCACGTTTATTTGAAGGAAATAGGTGTACCATCGGTTCTATTGCCCGCGCTGGATTTCATGAAGATCGATGAGGACAATGAGCCGATAGTGGACTATATCACCGAACATATAACACCTTTGCTGGAAGTCCATCCCGACAATAAATTATTTATCACACAGGGTTATATCTGCCGCAACTCGTTTGGCGAGATCGATAACCTGCGCCGCGGCGGCAGCGACTATACCGCTTCGCTGATCGGGGCGGCCATCCGCAGCGAGGAAGTGCAGATATGGACGGACATCGACGGGATGCACAATAACGACCCGCGGATTGTAAAGGGAACCCAGCCGATTGCCCAGTTATCATTTGATGAGGCGGCTGAGCTGGCTTATTTCGGTGCAAAGATATTGCATCCGCAGAGCGTATTCCCGGCACAGAAGTATAAGATACCGGTTCGTTTGTTGAATACGATGGACCCGAAAGCCCCTGGTACGCTGATCACTAATGAGAGTGAAAAGGACAAGATCAAATCTATAGCCGCCAAGGACGGTATTACGGCTATCAAGGTACAATCAAGCCGCATGCTGCTGGCTCATGGTTTTCTGAGAAGGTTGTTCGAGGTATTTGAAAGATACAGAACTTCCATCGATATGGTAACGACATCGGAAGTGGCCGTATCGCTGACCATCGATGACACAACCCATTTAGCCGAAATAGAAAAAGAACTGCTTTCATTCGGGACGGTTGATATTGATAAAAATCAAACCATTATTTGCGTGGTAGGCGATTTTGGCGCCGAGAAGCATGGTTATGCCGCCCGCGTGTTGGAAGCGTTAAAACATATCCCGATCAGGATGATCTCCTACGGTGGCAGCGATCATAATTTATCGCTTTTACTCAGCACTTCGGATAAGACCGAAGCTTTAAGAAGTTTACATAACCGGTTATTTTGATTTCGAATTTCGGATGTTCAATTTCGAATTTGATTCCTTTAAGATTTAGAGTTTAGCATTTAGAGTTTAGAATTTAATGTTCAGTTCAGATACCATCAACCGATTTAATACTTTAGAAACGCCGTTTTATTATTACGACCTGGATCTGCTGCGCCAAACATTGAAGGCCTGTAAAGAAGCTTCGTCCCGGTACGGTTTTCATGTGCATTATGCGATGAAGGCAAATTTTAATCCGAAGGTACTGGCTGCAATTCAATCTTTTGGTTTTGGCGCGGATTGCGTAAGCGGTAATGAAGTAACCGCGGCTATTGCAAACGGATTTGACAAAAACCGGGTGGTTTTTGCGGGCGTCGGTAAATCGGACAAGGAGATCAATGCAGCCTTAGATGCCGATATATTTTGCTTTAATGTCGAGTCGGTGCAGGAACTACAGATCATCAATGACCTGGCGAACGCAAAAAATAAGATTGCCCGCGTCGCGATCCGCATCAATCCAAACGTAGATGCGCATACACATCATTTTATTACCACCGGCCTGGATGAGAATAAATTCGGCATCAATGGCTGGCAGTTAAATGATGTTGCCGAAATGCTGCGTAAATGTGCGAACCTGCAGTTTGTAGGTATCCATTTTCATATCGGTTCGCAAATAACCGACCTCGAAGTTTACCGAAGCCTTTGTATCCGCATCAACGAGATGCAGAATTGGTTCGACGACCATGGCTTCCAGGTAAAAGTTCTGAACACCGGCGGCGGATTAGGGGTCGATTATCATAACCCTGATAGCAAGCCGATCCCTGATTTTGAAGGGTATTTTAAAGTATTCAAGGATTTTTTAAAAATCAAACCGGGCCAGGAGGTGCATTTTGAATTGGGACGCGCTTTGGTGGCTCAATCGGCCTCGCTTATTTCAAGGGTATTGTATGTTAAAATGGGGCAGAAGAAGAATTTCCTGGTTTTGGATGCAGGAATGACGGAACTGATCCGCCCGATGCTGTACCAGGCATATATGAAGATCGAGAATTTAAGCCGGAAGTCCGAAAGTCCGGAAGTCCGAAAGTCCGAAAGTGATGCTCAAATCTCAAATCTCAAATCTCAAATCTTGAAATACGACGTAGTCGGTCCCATTTGTGAAAGCACCGATTGCTTTCAAAAGGATGTGGAGCTGCCGGAATCCTTCCGCGGCGACTTATTTGCTATCCGCACAGCAGGCGCTTATGGTGAGGTAATGGCCTCACGTTATAACCTGCGCGACGCTGTCCCAAGCGTTTATTCGGAATAGCATTGTTTGAATGGAAATATTTTCTTATTTTTAAAAATAATTTGCTAATATTCTCATTTACAATGGTAACAGACCCTTTTGGCCTGTAGTTTGCAGACATCATTGTATGCTATAAATGACGCGTGTTTGATAAAACAAATACTGGATTTAAGGTCAATAATTTTGATTTATTGAGGCTTTTGGCCGCTACAGAGGTGGTTTGTGACCATTATTTTGAACATTTTCATCACCTTACAAATCCGTTAGCCTTAAAACTTCTTTATCTATTTCCCGGTGTGCCGGTGTTTTTTATTATCAGCGGATACCTTGTATCAGCATCGTATGAACGCAACCGGGATCTTTGGGTTTATTTCAAAAATCGCGCCTTAAGGATATTTCCCGGTTTATGGGCCTGTATTCTCGTCACAATTGTCGTTTTTTCGATAACAGGCATCAATTTTTTTAACAAGCAAACCTTAACCTGGGTGCCAAGTCAGCTTATGGGAATAATTTATACACCTGGATTTTTAAGTCATTACGGGATCGGTTCTTACAACGGCAGTTTATGGACGATAACTGTTGAGTTACAGTTTTACGTGCTATTGCCGTTAGTCTATTGGTTGGTACCAAAAAATAAAGTCAATTTTCTCCTTTACGGCCTCCTAATTCTGTTCATCGTTTTAAATTTAGTAAGCTGCTTTTATTTCCCGCACAACGCATTTAAAGGCTTGTGGCGTACGTTCGTCCCTTATATTTATTTGTTCCTCATCGGTGTAATGCTTCAAAGGCTGCGTTTATACAGTTCTCCATGGATACGCAATAAAGCGCTATATTGGATAGCTTTTTATGTGCCCTTCAACCTAATCCTCAGCAGTTACATCGATCCGCCATTTTTTTCAATTATTTATGGGATAGTGCTGGCATTTTGCGTGCTCTCCATGGCCTACACCTTACCGGATACGGCATTGAGGTTGCTGAGGTCCAATGATATTTCATACGGAATTTATATCTATCACGGACTTATCATAACCATAATTACCCAATGGGGCCTAACCGCCGATGTCGATTTGCCCTTGCTGCTTATGCTTTCATATTTCATGGCTTACCTTTCATGGATATATATTGAAAGACCTTTTATCAGGATGAAAGAGAAGACGATCAGGTATAACAGTTCGGTCCCGGCTGAAAAGAAATATCACTCAATATTTAAGCTAATCTTCAGACATTCTAAAAATTTGCTTCAGTCGCCGAAATTGATTGATGAGTAAGGCTCAGAAATTACTGCAAATTAACTAAAACTTGTATCCTGCCCGTATAAATACCGCGCTGCCGAACTCGCCAACACCAAAAAAGTGGCCTGCATTAATGAAATAGCTCATTTTCGGAAAAATAATATTAAAAGGTTTAGGTGTAAGGTCGTTTGAGGCATAGTTATATTTTGTAAACGGATCAGGACCAAAGGTTCCACCCAGGAAAAAGCGTATACCATGTTCAATATTTACGTTGTTTTGGTTATGAAATACTACTTCGGACGTTAATCCAAAGGTAAACAAATCCAAACGCGGGTCGACGTGAAATTGGGGTAAAGTGTTTATGTATTGCCTGTAATCTGCATAACCACCGAATTCATGACTGTAAGCGGCTTCAAAACCCAAATACCGGAAATCCATCCTCTCATAAGACGTGAAGAGATTGCCGGACAACCGGCCGCCCACCGCACCGAAGAATTTATTGGTAAAATTATTGGGCGGCGAACCCGCGCTGCCTTTCTCATAATCTCCTGCCACTCCAAATACGCCATAGGATAGGTTGGTATTTTTAAATACATAACCCCTGCTGTAATTCACCTGCCCGCTTACAAGCAGGTCCGACCAGGTTTGGTCGGTATAATAATTCATGCCGCCTGAAAGATAGTTGGCGCTTTTAGCCGCGTCAAAAGATGCGGGCTTGGGCTGGTATGCAATATCCTGGTGATATAGCGCGGGTGTATATAGGTGATTGGAGCAGCCGGCCAGGATAAGCAATATCGAAATGGCAAAAAGGTTAAGCTTAAGTTTCATGCCGATAGTACGTTTTGAACCGGTAATGTATAACAATTTGAAACAACTTAGTTTCAAATTAATACCTAAATTGCTATGTTTACTGCGTAACCTGCAATTGTAAAATCAACAGTTAATCCGCTTATAATTCAGTATAACCAATTATATCAAGAATGCCAGCAGACCAATTTGTTATCGGCGTAGATTACGGCACCGACTCCGTCCGTTCAGTTATTGTGAATGCCGGCAACGGCCATGAGGTCGCATCGTCCGTATTTAATTACCCGCGCTGGCAGCAGGAAAAATATTGCGATGCCGCACACAATCAATTCCGGCAACACCCTTTGGATTATATCGAAGGACTGGAGCAAACGATAAAAGATTGTATAAAAAAAGCCGGACCTGGGGCTGCTTCATCAATAAAAGCTATCGCCGTAGATACAACAGGCTCAACACCCGTTGCTGTAAATGAGGCTGGAGTTCCATTGGCGTTGACGCCCGGCTTTGAAAACAACCCGAACGCCATGTTCGTGCTATGGAAAGACCATACCGGCGTTAAAGAAGCAGGCGCGATAAACGATCATGCTGAAAAATTTGATATCAATTACCTGCAATATGTGGGCGGGATCTATTCATCCGAATGGTTTTGGGCGAAGTTGCTGCATGTTTTGAGGGCTGATGAGCAAGTACGCAAAGCTTGTTATACATGGGTAGAACATTGTGACTGGATTCCTTTTTTACTAACAGGGAGCAAACATGCGGATCGGATGAAACGGGGCCGCTGTTCGGCAGGACATAAGGCGATTTGGTCGGAGCAATTTGATGGTTACCCGCCCGATGAATTCTTTTCATCGCTCGATCCGCTGTTGAAAGGCTATGCGGCAAATCTTCCCAAAGAAACTTATACCTCAGACCAGCCGGCCGGAACGCTAAGCACTGAGTGGGCTCAAAGGCTGAACTTGTCGACGGACGTCATTGTAGGCGTTGGCGCATTTGACGCGCACATGGGCGCGGTTGGCGGGCAGATAGAGCCTTATCACTTGAGTAAAGTAATGGGCACTTCTACCTGCGATATGTTGGTGGCGCCTAAGGCAGATTTTGAGGGTAAACTGATCCGCGGTATTTGCGGACAGGTGGATGGCTCGGTAATACCCGGGATGATCGGCATGGAAGCCGGGCAATCCGCTTTTGGCGATACCTACGCGTGGTTCAGGAAGTTATTGGAATGGCCACTGCAATTTGTAGATGATAAAGAGGTACAAGAGAAAATATTAGCTAAAATTATACCCGAACTGAGTAAACAAGCTGCGGCCTTACCCCTGGACGAAGATGCGGAATTGGCTGTCGACTGGCTCAACGGCCGCCGTACGCCTGATGCAAATCAATTGCTGAAAGGAGCAGTAACCGGCTTAAGCCTCGGAAGTGATGCGCCTCGTGTTTTCCGGGCCTGGGCCGAGGCCACTTGTTTTGGTGCGAAAAGTATTGTGGAAAGATTCAGGAGCGAAGGGGTTCCCGTGAAAGGCCTGATAGGCATAGGGGGTGTGGCCAAAAAGTCGCCATATATTATGCAAATGATGGCCGATGTGATGCAGATGCCGATCCGTATCCACCAGTTTGAGCATACGTGCGCCCTGGGTGCTGCCATGTTTGCTGCGACCGCGGCCGGTATTTATCCGAAAGTTGAGGAGGCGATGCAGGCAATGGGTGGAGGTTTTGACCAGGAATATTTCCCGGATAAAGAGAAAGCCGGATTGTATGAAAAACGTTATCATCGTTACCTTGCATTGGGCAAATACATTGAACAGGAGAAAAAATGATGAGTAAATACCAGCATATCCGCGAGGCCGCCTATTACGCCAATATGGAGTTACCAAAACTCAACCTGGTGATCTTTACATTTGGCAATGTGAGCGCGGCCAACCGCGATCTTGGCGTATTTGCCATAAAACCCAGCGGCGTAGCTTATGCTGAACTTTCGCCCGGGAACATGGTGGTCGTTGATTTTGATGGGAACATAGTCGAAGGCGATTTACGCCCCTCTTCGGATACCAAAACACACGCGGTGTTGTACAAGCATTGGGACATTGGCGGGATCTGCCATACGCATTCCACCTATGCCACTTCATGGGCACAGGCGCAACGTGATATACCGATTTACGGTACGACACATGCCGATCATAAAACCGTGGATATCCCCTGCGCGCAGCCCATGGATGACGAAATGATCAAAGGCGACTATGAATACCAAACCGGCTTCCAGATCATGAACTGTTTGACTGAAAGAGGCTTGAGTTACAAAGAAGTTGAAATGATCCTGGTTGGTAATCATGCGCCGTTCACATGGGGAAAAACTGCTGATAAAGCCGTTTATAACAGCGCTGTGCTGGAGTCGATCGCCCAAATGGCCTATTTGACAGAACAGATCAACCCGGATTGCGCACGTTTGAAGGATTCGCTGATCAAAAAGCATTACGAGCGCAAGCACGGGCCGGATTCATATTATGGTCAATAGTGAATGGTGAATAGTCAATAGGCATAGCAATCAATAATTCAATAAATCGATAATTCAATAATTAATCCATGATCGATCTAAAACAGTTGGAAGTCTGGTTCATTACCGGCAGCCAGCATTTATATGGCGAAGAAACTCTGAAACAGGTAGCCGAACATTCGCAGCAAATAGCCAAAGGGCTGGATTCGGCAAAGCAAATACCCGTGAAGGTAGTTTTTAAGCCGACGGTAAAATCGCCCGAAGAAATATTCAGCATCTGCCAGGAAGCCAATACCGCTAAAAATTGCATTGGTATCATCGCGTGTATGCATACCTTTTCACCCGCCAAAATGTGGATCGGGGGATTGAAGATATTGCAAAAACCTGTCCTGCATCTTCATACACAATTTAATCGCGATATTCCATGGGATAGCATTGACATGGATTTTATGAACCTGAACCAAAGCGCCCACGGCGACCGGGAGTTTGGGTTTATCATGTCGCGGATGCGCCTGGAAAGGAAGGTTGTCGTGGGGCATTGGCAGGATAGTGATGTTTTAGAACAGATCAATACCTGGAGTCGTGCCGCAGCCGGCTGGCATGACTGGCAAGGTGCGCGTTTTGTGCGTTTCGGCGACAATATGCGATTCGTTGCTGTGACGGAGGGGGATAAAGTAGAAGCTGAACTCAAATTCGGTTATTCAGTGAATACACATGGCGTAGGGGACCTGGTAAAGGTGATCAATGGAATAAGCGATGCTGAGGTTGATAAACTGACTTCCGAATACGAAGCACAATACGCAGTTGTTCCTTCGTTAAAAAAAGGCGGCGAAAAATATGTCTCGCTTCGCGAAGCTGCTAAGATAGAACTTGGGCTAAAGGCGTTTCTGCAAGACGGTAATTTTAAAGGCTTTACCGATACCTTCGAGGACTTGCATGGTTTGGCCCAACTGCCGGGAATAGCCGCTCAGCGTCTGATGGGGCAGGGGTACGGTTTTGCCGCCGAGGGCGACTGGAAAACAGCAGCACTTGTGCGGGCGATGAAAGTAATGGGCAGTGGTCTAAAAGGCGGCAATGCTTTCATGGAGGATTATACCTATCATTTTGATCCGGCCGATCCAATGGTATTGGGATCGCATATGCTGGAGATATGTGAATCCATCGCCGATGGCAAGCCAAAATGCGAAATACATCCTTTAGGTATCGGCGGCAAGGCCGACCCGGTGAGGCTGGTATTTAATGTTGCCGGTGGGCCAGCTTTAAATGCCTCGGTAGTGGATATGGGTAACCGTTTCAGGCTTCTGGTAAACGAAGTCGAAGCAGTTGCGCCAAAACATGATCTGCCAAAACTGCCCGTAGCGCGTGTGCTATGGAAACCGTACCCTGATATGAAAACCGGCTGTGCCGCCTGGATATCGGCGGGAGGCGCACACCATACCTGTTACAGCCAGAATTTAACTTCGGAACATTTAGGAGATTTTGCGGATATAGCAGGAATAGAATATGTACTCATCAATAAGGATACAGAATTGCGAAGATTAAAAAATGAATTAAAGTGGAACGAGGTATATTTTAAGTAACATAATGGCGTAGATCATCGCATGTTTTGATGAATATTATTTTGTTCATTTTAGAATATTATGCTACATTGGCGCCTTTAAAAACAATTTATATAATGCAAAAGCAAGGAACAGTTAAATTTTTTAATGCATCAAAAGGTTTTGGTTTCATCGTCCCTTCTGACGGTGGCCAGGATGTATTTGTGCATTCTACAGGCCTGATCGACGAAATTCGTGAAAACGATAAAGTTGAGTTCGAAGTTGAAAACGGACGTAAAGGCCTGAGTGCGGTGAAGGTAAAGGTTATTTAATCATAAATAATACCAGTGCAACGTCTTAGTCCCGGCCAAAAGCCGGGACTTTTTTATTTATACACTATTTAAATTAAGGTTTTTGGTGAAAATGTTAAACACTATCCATTAAGTGTTGTTATCTTTAATAGTTAAACTTTTGAAAATTTATAAACCATGAAAGACCAGGGAAAAATTATAGTAGCACTTTTGGCAGGCGCAGCGGTAGGTGCAGCGGTTGCATTATTATTAGCACCGAGCAGCGGGGCCGACTTACGCGAAGACATAACTGATTACGTCAACGATTTGGTGAACGACGTAAAAGGAAAAGCGGATAACCTTCGTGACTATGGAAGCAGTACGCTTGAAAGATCAAAATCAAAATTCAGGAGCGCGGTGAACGATCTGGCCAATTACAGGGATGATGTTACGGACAAGGTTAAGGGCAAAGCCAATAATTTAGCCGATGCCGGACGCGAAGCCGTTGACCAGGCAAAATCAAGGGTTAAGGGCGCAGCCGACGATGCGAACGATTCAATTCAGAACGCGTGATCAGCGCCTCAAAATTCAATAAAAAAACCGCCAGTTGGCGGTTTTTTTATTGAATATCAGTTAGTTTAGTTTGCCTTCCAGCTATTATTGCTCTCGTCGGCGTCCATAAATATGCCGTTGTCCAGTTTTATCGATTTGATCGCTTTGGTTGTCTTGATAATAACCACCGTTTGCTTCTGATTCTTCTCCCAAACAAATGGCTTTTCATGGAAACTACCGGTTTCGCCATCAACGTAGGTTACTTTAATATCAAAGGGTATCGCGAACCCGCCTATATTTTGAATGTCCAGCTTGTAGCTGCCTGTGCCTTTCTCAACTTTAGTTAAAGCCAGGTCGTCGTAACCATTTGTAAAAAACCAGTTGTTAAAAAACCAGTTGAGGTTTTTACCTGAGCCGCTGCTCATCGAGTTAAAATAATCCCAGGGCATTGGGTGCTTGCCATGCCAGTTATCCATATAGGTATGCAGCGCCTTCTTAAAAAGTTCATCGCCCAGCATATCTTTCAAAGCAAAGTAGCTTAGCGAAGGTTTACCATATTCGTTGTTCCCCAACCCATTTCTCAACTCCGTTCCCGGCGTGATAATCGGAAGATCCTCCGCGGTTTGCGGATCATGGATCCAGCCATCAATCCTGAAGTTTTTATAGAGGCCTTCAGCCTTTTCCTTACCGACTTCGGATGTGCCAATCAGCAATTCAAGGGTGGTGGCCCAGCCCTCGTCCATAAAGCCGTATTTAGTTTCGTTGATGCCCATATAAAAGGGGAAATAGGTGTGGGCAATCTCGTGATCCTGCACAAACTGGGAAAATTTAATATCATCGTTATGGCTGTCATTTACCATCATCGGGTATTCCATATCGGCAAATCCCTGGAAGGCGGTCATCTTGGGGAAAGGGTAAGGTACGCCTGGCCAGTTGTGTGAGAACCAGCTCAGCGAATTTCGCCCGGCTTGAACAGAATGATGAAAATCTGCCGATTTATCCGGAAAGGCGGCCTGCATACTGGCGCGGCGACCGGTTGCGTCGTCAACAACGACGCTGGCACCATCCCAATTGTAGCTGTTGCTGATTCCCAGGGCAACGTCGGTAATATTGGCCGACTTCCATGTCCAGGTGTTCATATTGTTTTGTGCAGTTATCTTTTTATTTGCAAGGTCTTCGGCGGTGGCTACATGAATGGTGGAATCACTGGTCATCGACTTTTGCAGCCTGTCGGCATATTCCGGCTGTAATACCTGGACCGGGTTTTGAAGCGTACCTGTTGCCCACACGATATAATTTTTTGGAACGGTAACGTTTAAAGTATAGTCGTTAAAGTCATTATAAAACTCCAGTGCATCCATAAACTCCATCCTGTCCCATCCGGCATAGTCGTCGTATACACCAACTCTCGGGTAAAAATAAGCCAGGTAGAACGATGTCGAATCAATAACCCCCTCGCGCCCCTGCCCGGTTACCAGTTGATAGTGCCAGGCGATGTACAGGCTTACCGAATCATGCGGCATTAAAGGTTTTGACAATGCAAGCCCCTGGTTGGCGCTCACAGATTTATTGTTCCAGTTTTTACTTTGCCCATTCACTTTCAGGGTATCTACAGTCACACCATCACTCAAATAATTATCAGCGACACCAAAGAACCTTCCGGCGCCACGTTTGTGAATATTCATCATCACCTTCATATTCAATCTTTTCAGCGTATCGGGGCTATTGTTGATATAGGTTATCTGTTCGCTGCCCTTCACATCCCGGTTTGGAGGAGCGACGGTTATACTGATGTCGTAACGGCCATGATTTTGCCAATAATTTTTACCGGGCCTGCCGGAGGTGGAGCGTGTGCCTTTCAGATAGGCTTTCTTTATTTCTCGCGGCACATATAATTCCTGGGCCGTTGCTTGCAATAAAATAAATCCAAGCAACGCAGTTAAGACAGTAGTTTTCAGCATTGTAATAAGTTTTCGGCAATTTAGATATTATTCGCCTATAAATGGATATGTCAAAATCAACAATCCGCAGACTGGTTTGGCGAGCCAAAAATTTTGTAAATAAGTGGTTACAAAATTTGGATAAAAGCTAATAATTCTTTTACTTTGATTAGTTATTTTAATAGGGGTATTAAATAACTTTTCGAAAGTCGGGTTCATTGAGCCCGGCTTTTCTTTTTAAAAACACTTTATTGCTGAACCTTCTCGGTGAGGTATTCCTCGGATATCAGTTTGAATAACTTATCGTTTTCGGTATTCTCATCACAACATTCCGACAACAACTGCGTCACCCGGTCGTTGCCGATAAATTGATTGATCATCTTCAACATATTGAACGATGTGAGATTTATATTTTCTATCAACCTCATGTACAGTATAATGTCCATATCGTTCATGATGCTGGTTAACCCGTTATGCTGCCCAAAATGATAAGCTTCTTCTATTACCGCTTTGATCACTTCACAACCGTCATCCGACGGTTCGGCATCCAATAGTTTATACATGTCATCCACGCGCGATTGTTGTTTTTTTGCGTCCTCATGGGCTTCCATGATCGCATACTGCATATTTCTGAATGAAGCAATTTCGGCAAGCGCCGGAAGGTTTCGTATTACGTACCCCTTAGTGCAGTTTATCCTGTTCAGTTGATGGATAAAAAGTTTCTTTACGTTGTCCTGATCGGTTGTTTTAAAGTGGTCCATTGCTGTATTGCTTTTGTCAGGTATTAAATACAAAATGCAGGCCGGTTAGTTTTAATACGTATTATATATTACATTGACACTGCGGCCATTTTTATATTTATTGCGGCACTTTTGTAATTTGCGTTATATTCGCAATCAATAGTGTGTGCGCGCACACTGGATGATTAATTCGAAAACTTAATGAGAAAGCTGCTTATTATCCTTTTATTTTTTGGTTGCAGAATTTGTTCTGCCCAGGAGCTTAAATATACGGTCGCCAAAGACGAATGGGATGCGGATTCGTTGGGCAATCATCGAGTGCTGCTTTCGGTTAGTGCCGAAGGCGGCGCCGTTGCTAAAGCCATTATCGACTGGCGCCGGAGCGACTTTCATCCTGAGACTAAACAACTATTTGTGGCTGATGCTAAAACTGGCCAAAGGATATACAATGTCAAGATTGAAACCATCACCCGCGAAAGCGGTATAATCTACTTCGAGCCATCGGGCGGTACAAAGTATTACGTCTATTACCTACCTTATAAGGTCGACCGTAAATCGAATTATCCCAACGCTAAATATCTGAAACCCGAACAAACTGCAAGCGCCGATTGGCTTTCTTCTATAGCGAACGCTAAAAGTATTCCCCTGGCAACGGTTGAATCGATAGAAGCGGTAAACGCATTTAACAGCTTTTACCCGATGGTGGTGATCGCTAGGGCCTCAGAAGTGAAAGCGCTGGAAAGGAAAAATTCCAAAAAGAAATATCTCGTTTTTCCGGAAGACAGGATGCACCCGATCAAAATGAAGTATGACCTGCCCCAGCGCTGGATCATTAAAGGCGTAAAAAGCACTTTCAGCGCCGAGGCTGATAAGGGCGAAAATTTTGCTTACCAGCTGGGAGTTTATCCGGTAGCGGGCGATCTTGAAAATGTCCAGGTAAGCTTTTCCGATCTGAAAAGCTCAAATGGCAAGGTCATCCCGTCCAAAGTAATGTCCTGCCTGAATAGCAACGGAGTAGATTATAAGGGTAATCCTTTCACCAAAAAAGTGGATGTTGCAAAGAGAAATGTACAGGCCATGTGGTGCCTGGTGAATATCCCGGTGAATACCGCTTCCGGAACTTATACAGGAGTAGTTACGATTAATGCGAAAGGCCTTCCTTCAACTCCAATAGGTGTAATATTAAAGGTTAGCGATAAAATATCCGTAAAAGGAGGCATTGATGAGCCGCAAAGGCAAACCAGGCTCACCTGGCTCAATTCTACCATGGCGCAGAAGAACGAAGTGATCAAGCCCTATACGCCTTTGGTGGTGAAAGATCATAGCATATCGTTGCTGGGACGCAAAGTGATACTGGATAATACCGGCTTTCCGAAGAATATCGAGACGTTCTTTACGCCGGAAATGACCGAAATGACTGATCACCCTAAAGAAGTAATCAATCAGCCAATAAGTTTTATGCTGGAGACTTCGGAGGGGAAAAAAGTATTGTGGGAACCTAAAGGATCAAGATTCACTGAAAAAACACCAGGTACCGTTAAATGGCAGGCGCAAAATACCGTTCCCGGCCTTCAGATGGACGTGACCGGTTCGATAGAGTTCGATGGATTTGTCGCTTATACAGTAAAAGTTACCGCTTTACAGGATATCAGCTTTAATGATCTGCGTTTGCATATTCCTTATAATAAAAAGTCGGCGGTTTACATGATGGGTCTAAACCTTAAAGGCGAGAAACGCCCCGAAACTTATGAGTGGAAATGGGATGTGACGCATAAGAACCAGGACGGCGCATGGATAGGCGATGTGAATGCCGGTTTACAATATTCGTTGCGCGACGAGCATTATATGCGGCCCCTGAATACCAACTTCTACCTGCAAAAACCTTTGCTTCTACCGACTTCGTGGGGGAATGATAACAAAGGCGGCATCAGGATCACGGAAGCCGACAGCACGGTTTGGGTAAACAATTATAGCGGCGCCCGGACGATGAAAAAGGGGGAGGTTTTGTATTATAATTTCAATTTACTCATAACGCCGTTTCATCCTATCAATACCGATTTTCAATGGAGTACGCGCTTTTTCCATAAATACGCTGATCTTGATAGCATTAAAGCGACCGGTGCCACCGTTGTGAATATTCATCACGGTACGTTCATTAATCCATACCTTAACTACCCCTTCATAGCGCATGATACGATGAAAGCCTATATCGCTAAGGCACATCAATTGGGACTGAAGGTAAAAATATACAATACCATACGGGAACTGTCCGACCATGCCTATGAAATTTACCCCTTGCGCAGTCTGGGTAACGAGGTTTATTCGAGTGGTAAAGGCGGCGGATACTCCTGGCTGCAGGAGCACCTGGGCGACGATTATATCGCTGCATGGTATGTGCCCGGGGTGAAGGATGCTGCTATTATAAACAGTGGCATGAACCGCTGGCATAATTACTATGTGGAGGGTATGAACTGGCTGGTGCAGAACGTGGGTATAGACGGCATTTATCTGGATGATGTGGCCTTTGACCGGGTGACGATGAAGCGCGTTAAAAGAGTGCTGACCAAAGACGGGCATCCCGGTATTATCGACCTGCATTCGGCCAATCAGTATGATAAAGCAGACGGCTTCAATAACAGCGCGAATTTATATCTCGAGAATTTTCCTTACCTCAATAGACTATGGTTCGGTGAGTATTTTGATTACGAACATAATTCGCCGGATTTCTTTTTGACCGAGGTTTCAGGTATTCCTTTCGGTTTGATGGGCGAAATGCTTCAGGGCGGAGGCAATCCATGGCGCGGTATGGTTTACGGTATGACCAACCGTATGCCCTGGAGCGACAACGCTGATCCACGCCCGATATGGAAAGTATGGGACGATTTTGGCATGCAGGGCAGCAAAATGATAGGCTATTGGGTGGAAAATAAGCCTGTTAAAACGGATAATCCTGCCGTGCTGGCTACGATTTACAAAAAAAATAAAAGCGCATTGGTTGCCATAGGAAGCTGGGCGGAAAGCGACGTCAATATCCACCTGACCATTGATTGGAAGGCATTGGGCATTGATCCGTCAAAGGCGACTATCACAGCACCTGAGGTAAAGAATTTTCAACCCGCAGCAAGTTTTAGTGATGGGCAGGAAATAAAAGTTGAGAAGAGCAAAGGGTGGATGATTATTATTAAAGATCACGATTAAGCGATTAAAAGGATTAGCTTGATGAAAATCCCGGCAATCATTTTAATCCTTCAATTGTGTTCAGATCCACATCGGGCTTCTTATTGCCGGATGGTCTTTCAAAGAAAATATTCCGTGGTGTATACTTATTAAAAAAGCCGCAATTCTTCAGGTAAAAGTGATCGCCTTGCACGCCGCCGGCATAATCCATACGATAGCCCTTAACGGCGGTATTATCACCAGTGAACCGTGCCTTGGTCAGCTCGATCCATTTGCCTGTACTATCACATATCCATTCATTGTTGAAATGCACTTCGCGGGTATAAATTCCTTGCTCCGGGTCGAAATTTTCGAGGAAGGAATGCAGGTGCTTCAAATAAGTATTGGTCTTCGGCCTGCTGAAACTGGCTATCAGTTGCCACTTGCCTGTTTCAGGAGCATAAAAATAGGCGGTATATTCCGTACGGTCCTTGCCGTCGGGTTTTGCATGCACCAGGAAGCGATAAGTATTTCCGGCCTTCCATAAATAATTCATATAACTCTGCCCGCCGGAACCCTCATTACCGAATTCACCGGTATGAACGCTATCGCCTTTTTTCAACATGATGATCTTTTGATCTTCAGGTATCGATTTAGGATCGTCGGTTTTAAAAGGGCTCCAGACCGAAAATAAAATGTGTCTTTCGGTAGGCGAATTTACCTGTATGCCGAAATAACCTTCGCCAAAGCCACAGGCCATAAAATAAGATCCTAAAACATCATTGTCTTTCGGTACAGTCACCTCGTTATAAAACCATTCGGCATTTAGGCCATCGGGTACCACATAGCCCAAATGGACCGATGGCCCCCGGCGGCCCCAGTAAAAGAAATCGCCGTCGTTATTTTTGACATACCTGACCTGGCTAACAGCCTCGCCGATCAGTTTGATACCTGAGATATTTGCAAATACCTTACCGGTTTTAGATAGCCCCCTGATGATGAATCCCATGTAACCTGTATCAACCAGGGTAAATTCACCTATATATCGCACCTTATTGATACCGGCCTTAGCAGGCACAATAAATCTTCGGCCCGCCGCAAAAACACTTATTACGCTAATGCCTTCAGGAACTGAGAAGTTTAAATACACCCGGAACCTGCCTGGTTTGCCAATGCGGCATTGAGCTTCAAATTCGGCAGATGGATTACTCCAATCTACTATACCGTCATTGCTGATCTTTCCCCCCAATGTATCCTTATCGATACGCCATGCATTGCCGCCAAGCGGGATAGTTATGGATGTATCACCCAGGAGCCTTGCGCAGTGAATTTCTTTAGCGAGAACCTGTTTACCAACAGAAAAACAAGCTATAACAAAAAATAATATCGTTAACCTGGTAATGAACCGCATGGTGCTGATGATACTTTATCTAACTATATTCCAATTATTTATAATAATTTCTTCAAGTTTTACTTTATACGTAAGCAATTGTTTGACCAAGGCCAGTTGCGCACGCGCGCGCTGTAGGTTTTGCCCTGGCGAATGTATCTTGAAGTAGGCGTCGCCCTCCAGGTAATCAGTCAGAAAACGCACCGCCTGTATATAAGGCAACAGCAAAACACCCTTGATCAATGAATTCACTTCCTCCCCGGTGATGAACCCCGCAGCCTCGCGTAAATACCCTTTTGCATAAGCTTCAAACAACGGGATATTCAGCCCGATGTTATTGATATCGGCTTCGTCTTCGGCGGCGGTATTGATGATCGTCCGGATAGAGTCGCCAAAATCATAAGCCACGTAACCGGGCATTACCGTATCCAGGTCGATCACGCATTGCGCCCTGTCATCGCTGTCCAGCAATACATTATTGAACTTGGTATCATTGTGTACGATCCGCAACGGCAATATGCCTGCTTTTCCCAACCTCAATATTTCACCCATTTCATCGGCATGCTGTTGAATAAATTGCAACTCAGCCGAAACATATTGCAGCCGCTTTATTTTATCGGCCCGCATGGCGTTATGCAGGTTGTTCAGGCGGTATTCGATATCATGGAATTTAGGAATAGTGTCCTTTACCTCACTCACATCCAGGTCCGATAGTAATGCCTGGAAACTGCCAAATGCCCTTCCGCCTTCAAAAGCTTGTTTCGCAGTGGTTACCCTGTCGTAACTTTTGGTGTTCTTTAGAAAATAGAATACCCGCCAGTAATTGCCGTCTTCTGTCTGAAAATAAGGTTTACGATCATTCGTTTCAATTACGGTTAGCACAGAACGTTCCATATCCTCTTGCGGCAACCCGGATAGCTTTTCCCTTAAGTGATCTGTTACGTGAACGATATTGCTCATCAACTGCGGTACATTCTTGAATACATAATGATTGACACGCTGCAACAGGTAATCGTGACCGTTGGCATCAGCATTGAATACGCGGTAAGTATCATTAATATGGCCCGAACCAAAAGGCTTTACCGATGCTATTTCGGCATCGATCCTGAATCTTGAAATTATATCTGAAATTTGGATTTCAGTTAAATTATTGGCAGCCATTAATCAGCCAAATATCGCGAAATAAAAGCTTTTAAACTGATGCCCATGACGAAAAATTACAGTTTTTCCAATATAAAAGTCAAATTGCTCCACGACGAGGAAGTCGTTGTATTTTGGATGCATTGTTTTATCGTCCACCCCTCATCAAGGAATTTGTTTACATCCTTTATTTCGTAAGCCGCATGGCGGTTGGTTACGGTTTGCTCATAAACGTTTATGTTCACTGTAATTACTTTTTGTGCCATGATGATGTTAATTTTCCTTTAAGTATTTTAAGCAGAGTAAATATAGAATTAAAGAAAAGGAAATATGAAAACGGCTTTGCAATTAACTAATGTTATTTTGACTGCATTGTAATTGGTTGTTGTGCAGCGACTTATCAATACACTCCGATACTTATCCACAAACCAATTTTTACCAACAGTTGCATTAATTAAATCACAGTAAAACTGGGCTTAATATTGCAGCCGTAGTTTTGCGGCAAGCAAACCTGGTATGAAAAAAATAATTTTATTGTTTTTAGCCGTAACCATTTTTACGCCGCTCCTGGCACAAAACCACAAAACTCAAAACATCATTGTCGTAACGCTTGACGGTTTCCGCTGGCAGGAACTCTATCGCGGGGCCGATTCAGCCCTGATCAATTCAAAATTTACTGAGACGAAAGCCGAAGTCAGGAAAAAGTATTGGGCTGCAACTCCCGAAGATCGCCGGAAATTATTGATGCCATTTTTTTGGTCGACGATTGAATCCGGAGGCCAGTTGTATGGAGACCGTGACGCGGGCAATTTTGACGAGGTAGCCAATAAGTACCATTTCTCTTACCCCGGTTATAACGAAATATTTACCGGTTTCCCGGATGACCGTATCAACAGCAACAACGCCACACCCAACCCGAACACCAATGTGCTGGAATATATTGCCAGGCAAAAAGGATTTGAGAACAAGGTTGCCGTTTTTGCATCATGGGAAGCTTTCCCGGCAATTTTTAATATTGGTCGTTCCGGTTTAACAGTTAACGCGGGTTACAGCGATTTTACCGACGATAAAGCCGATGACCATTTAAAATATTTGAACCAGTTACAGCACCGGGCCCCGCAATATCTTGGCGACACCCGTATCGATTTCATGACTTACGAATTTGGTACGGAATATTTAAAAGAATATAAGCCCAGGGTGCTGTACCTGGCCTTTGATGAAACGGATGGTATGGCCCATGCAGGCAACTATAAAATGTACCTGAACCAGGCCCATGCTGAGGACGGTTATTTACAGGAATTGTGGCGGTATATCCAAAGTGATCCGTTCTATAAAGATAAAACCACGCTGATAGTTACTTGTGATCACGGACGGGGAGATGTATCGCCCGATGCCTGGCGAAGCCATGGTGCCGGCATTAAAAATTCTGAGCAAACCTGGTTCGCCGTTATTGGCCCTGATACTCCGCATGATGGCATCGTCAGCACGCAAACCACAACCTATCATAAGCAATTGGCTCAAAGCATAGGCCGCTTGCTTGGTTTCGACTTTAGAGCCAATGCCGGGCACGAAGTGGGCGATGCTATCGATCCGATCATGGGCCGGGCGAAAGAAAGTTTAGGTAAATAATAACGCTGGCCGCCAGTTCAAAAAGCTTAGTTTTGCTGTTGAATGCTGACTATCTTGTTCCGCGATGAGCACCTGATCGCTATTAACAAACCCCATGGCCTGCTGGTGCACCGCTCGTCTATAGCCGCCGATGTTGAAGAGTTTGCCCTGCAACTATTACGTGACCAGGTGGGCAATGCCGTTTACCCGGTTCACCGGGTTGATCGGAAAACGGGCGGCGTATTGCTTTTTGCGTTTGACAAATCGACTGAAATAGCTATGCAAAAGCAATTCTCGGTAAACCAGGTTAGTAAAAGATACCTGGCCATTGTTCGCGGCCACACGCCGGACACCGAAGACATCGATTACCCTTTGAGGAAAGAGAACGGCACTTTGCAGGATGCCTTTACCACTTATAAGACATTAAACCGCGCCGAATTGGATGTGCCGCTCGGTAAACATACAACGTCGCGCTATTCATTAGTCGAGGCCGCGCCCGCCACGGGCCGCATGCACCAGTTGCGCAAGCATTTCGCGCATATTTTTCACCCTATCATCGGCGACCGTACCCACGGCTGCAATAAACAGAATAAGCTCTTTAAAGAAAAATGGGAAATGGAAACCATGATGCTGCATGCGTCATCGCTAACTTTCTGTCACCCCGTTACAGGTGACACAGTCGTAATTGAAGCGCCACTGCAGCCGGAATTTGTCAGGGTGATGGGATTGATGGGGTTGTAGAAATCAATTTTTGTTTCATTGAAATCTGATTAAATTTAGCGGACTTAAGCTCTTGTTTTGTACATAAGATTTATCACACAATTTATTAATGAGGACGAGGAGCCTGAAACAGGAATATTTCACGCTCTTCGATCTGTCGCCGAACATTCATTAACTCAGAATGAAGACGCTACCCAATTGAAAACGTTGAATAAATGGTTCAATATAAATTTGGATAGGCCTGACAAGTTCTCAAATGCTTCCCGACATCATCCTGAAGCGATTTCGCTTTCATGGTTTAAGGATTCAGCAAAAGAACACATTGCAAAAGTTTACGAAATCGTCTCGATACTCGAAAAGTATCATTTAGTGATAGAGCGTGTTGTGAGCAAAAATCCCGGTTATATCATATATGAAGATGATTTCCAGGTGTCCGCTATTCCTTTTAAGACGGACAGGAAAAAAGTCCTATAAAAAATCAATCTCCACTTTGAGGCCTGCCCCGGATGATCTTATATTTCCCGCTTTTGATCATCTTTTGTTCATTTGCCGAAAAGGGTTCGCGCCCGCCAAAGTCCTGCACCCAGTATTGGTTGAATTGCGCTACGCCAACTTCCCGGAACGCCGGGTTCATCAGGTTTTTGCAGTGACCGGGACTTTTTAGCCATCCGTCCATCACTTCGTCAATACTCATTTGTCCCATGGCAATGTTTTCGCCCACGTAAAAAGCTTTGTACCCTTTGAATTTGTAGCCTGCGCTGATTACCCGATCAGAGGTAGTGCGCCCGTCTTTGCTGGTATGGCTGAAATAATTTTTATCATACATATCCTGCGCGTGAGCCATTGCGGCTTTCTCCAGGTCGTCGTTCCAGGTTAGCGGAGCTGCGGGTGGCATATAAATGTCGCCGCAGTTACAGCCTTTATGCCGGACCTCGTTAATGCGGTTTAGGAATTCCTTTTTAAAATTCTTTTTGGGCAGATTCGGACCCGTCGCAGATATACTGGAGAGGAAAATAGCTGTCAAGGCAATGATCCCGATTAATTTCTTCATATACAATTGGACAAACGAAACTTATTGCGGTTTAGCCAAAATTAAGAACGTTTGAAAACTGACAATATGATTATTTTTTGCGCCGGATAATGGTTCGCCAGTGATTTTTTCTTTTGCGGCGGTAAAGCGAGAACAACGCTATACTGATCAGAATGATGACGAGTAGGAGTACAGTAATATAGCGGGTTTTTTTGATGAGCTGATCGTGTAAGGCCCTCTGCTGCTGATCAAATAACTTTTTTTTTGCGCCGCCAGCAACGAGTCGGTAGTTCTCTGTTTAGCCAGCATAACCGCTTCTTCGGCTTTTTTAACGCTATCATCAATGGCAACGTGACGTTTCATGGCGAGGTCGGCTTTGCTATAGTTTTTCATATGGTCATATAGCATAGCGTAGTTTAACTGCACCAGTGATTCCAATTGAGGGTAATGTTTTTTGGATGAAATGGTCAGAGCTTCATTCAAGTCGCGCATAGCGAGTGTGTAATCTTTAATATCGGCTTTAATAGATGCCAGTTCGAGCAGCGACTCGACGATACCGGGGTTGTCATTAAAGGCCCGTGAAACACCGTTCGACTGCAGGATGAACCATTTCGCTTGCGGATATTTCTTTTGCGCGTGATAAATTTTGGCAAGATGATCAAAGCAGATACGCAGGCCGAGCGAATCGTTATACCTCGAAAAGTTATGCAGCGCCAGCATGGTGTTGCTGATGGCCGCCTCCTGGTATTCGTGCCTCGTAGCTTTATTACTGATCGTATCGAACCGGATGTATTCGTCGGCAATGCGTATATAAAATGCGCCTTTCAGCGAATCGGCGGTCGTAAGCTCCAGTTGCTTTTTGAGGCTATCGATGTGATTTACCAATAATGCCGGCCGTTGCTTCAAGCTATCGGCATCACCTGCGGCAAAAAGCAACTGAGTGCAAAGGAAGAAGGCAATAAATAGTGTAAAGCTTTTTAGCATGTTCAACAGATCGATATACCTGTGGAATATCAAAACTGGTGCCCCAATGATCAATAGGTAGGTTTTGCCCTGATAACGAACTTGTTATGTGTAACTTGTGAGCGTTTCCTAAAGCCGGCGAAACAGAAATGTAGCTTTTAATGGTACCGGGATAGTATGGAATTTAGTACATGAAATTCCCCAAAAGGTTACTTTTTCACCAGGGTTTCCCATTTGTCAATGAAACGGCCGAACCATTTCCATCTGGCAAGCAGGAAGTTGAATAGTGTGATGCCTGCAACTGAACATAAAATACCCGCCAGCACATCCAGCACGTAATGGTGACTGGTATATACAGCCGCGAACCAGATACCCACTGTTACGATACCGAAAATTACCGTTGCAACGCGCATGCGGTTTTTCCACGCGAAATAGAAAACCAGGATAGGATAGGCTGAATGCAGCGACGGCATAGCCGCGAACACATTTGATCCCTTGGTGTATAATCCCCCGAAAATGTGGGCATGAAAGTAATTATCAAATCGGGCCAGGCCGGCTATCCCCTCATGCGTGCTGGGGTGCAATACAAAGCCATACTGCTGTATATACCATGGGGGCGCCGCAGGGTACATATAATAGCCAACGAAACCGATCAGATTGATCAATACAAACGTCAGCGTGAACAGTAAACATTCCCGACGGTTCGTAAAAAATAAGTATACGCCAAAACCAAATGGTACCGGTATCCAGCACAGGTAAAACAAACCGGTCGTCACATCAACAAAAGTGCTGCTGGTCAGCTTAAAGTATTCATTAAGTGTCATCAGCTGGCCGTGATAGTGGATGCCGAACAGGTGTTTCTCGGTATTATACAGGTCGGCCAGGTGAACAGTGGCGTAATTGTAATTCGGAAAGGCCTTCATGTAATCGAATAGTATCCAGTAGCCCGCGAACGTTAAATACGCGATCAGGAATTTGCGGGATATGTTCGACGCATAGAACAACGCGTTCGCCAGGAAAATAAATACAAGCTGGTCAGATCTATACCCTACCACGAAGTAGGATACTACCATGTAGCCTAGCGATATAAGAGAAATAACAATTACAGAGCGGGGGTTAACTGTAATGTCATGCCTGACATTATGATCAACCATATCTATTTCTTATTGGGGAAATCAGAATCGAATATTTTGTCCCAAAACGGCGAGCTCACACCATAGCCCTTGTCTGGGTCCTGGTAGTGGTGCAGCATGTGATGCTGCTTGATCTTCTTCCAGATGTTGCCTTTGAAGTTGAAATGATGGATTGCGTAATGCGTCATATCATAAAACAGGTAGCCGAGTATGAAGCCCGGGAAGAAAGCGAATACGGTGCCCGCGGGCAAGATGGCCCTGAAAAGGAAATAAAATCCCGTAGCCAGCGGAATGCTTACCGAAGGTGGGAGTACCAAACGTTTTGCATCGCTCGGGTAATCGTGGTGAACCCCGTGAAATATAAAGTGCATGCGCTGTGCCCAGGGTTTATCCGGCGGGGCATAGTGAAATACAAACCGGTGCATGATATATTCGGTTAATGTCCATACGAATAAGCCTAAGGCAAAGTAGCTGACGAATGCAAGTACGCCGATATGTACATCGAAAAACGACTTATAAATACAAAATACGATTACGGGCATAAAAATAAAAACTGGAACGAGGTAGTGTACCTTTGAAAGGGCCTCGAGTAAACTGTTCTTAAACATTCTCACAGATTCCTGTGAATTGGAAACATAATTTTTTTTCATCGTCTTCAGGGTTTAAAACGTTCAACCATTTCTCTGCCTGTTTTAGGGTTTTAAAATTGAGTTAAAACAATCTGTTTCGGTTCAATTTAACCGCAAATATAGGATATTTTCTATCCGCCTCCCTCATCAAACCAAACGCAAATTTTTTGTATGACACAATTCTGATAACGCAAGTTACTTTTGATTCTTTTGCTCAAGCGCCTTTTTTGCGTCGACCAAACGCCTGATAGCGGTTACGTTTGTCAAAATTGCCAATGCGATTATGGGAAATGTGAAGATGGATATAGTCTCGAACACGTGAAATTTGATGCCCGGCACAAACAGTTTATAATCGCCGCCGATATAAAGCGACGTCACGCCACATAGCATGGCAAATAGTCCAATAGTAACAACGCGCTCAGGGCGCTGCATTAATCCGCCTTTAATTTCCACACCCAAACCCTCGGCCCTGGCCCTTACATAGCTTACCATCATAGAGCCTATCATAGCAATAAACGCAAATATGGAACTCAGGAAGTAATGGTGCGCAACAAGGTAATAACAGATACCCAGGAACATGATCAGTTCGCTGTAACGGTCAAGTACCGAATCGTACAAGGCACCAAAAGTCGATTTCATATTACCCAGGCGTGCCACCTGCCCGTCGAGCATATCAAATAAACCGGCGAACAAAATCAGTCCGCCCGCCCAACCCACATACGTAAGGTCACCACGGTTGCCTTCTTCGGCGCCTATTACGAAGATTACGGCTACACCGATATTTAGAATGAAACCAATGGTAGTAACCGCATTAGGAGTTAAACCAAACTTGATCAAAACGCGCACTACAGGGTCAATAACCTTGTAAATGCCTGCCTGAAGATTGTTACGAAGTGATGTCTGCTGCGCCATTCTGATCTGCAAATTTCGTTAGAAAGTGAATAAAACCCTGGTGCGTATTCCCCATTTCGCTACTTCAGGGTCATTCAAGTAAGTAAATCTTCTTACCAGGTCAACCCTTACAAATTTAAAAATGTTTTCAATACCTACACTTCCTTCAATATAAGGAGTTTTACCCATGATATAGGTGATCGGTTGCCCGTTCCCATCTATGGGCAACTGGTATAAGTTTGGATGCAACGACGGGTTATTCTCGTCGCGCAACCCGCCCCATAGCGATTTAAATGAAAATGTTTCTCGCCATTTGAGCCGTTTTAGCAATGGTATTTTGTTAAAAAAGAAGCCATTAAAGTGGTAATCAATAAAGACTGCCTCGGAGTGATCGTTTGCAAATTCCAGGAAGTTCATCAGGTTGTAGGAGTACAAGTCCTCAGCATAAGTTTGGTTCGCCCTCGGGATTGAAAGCAGGGGCCATGGCGCCTGGCCGAAAATGTTCCTGGCTTCGGCCGTAACATCGGCATAGCCTAATTGCGATAAAAGAAAACGTTTATCCAATTCGAAGTGCAGGCTCTGATAATTATATTCACCGTCAAATATGTTTTTAAGGCCCTTCGTATAGTCGAGCGTTAATATCGGATACTGATTAGGGATATCGATCCGGTAGATCTTTCCCTGGTAAAATTGCTCGTTTGGAGCATAGCGAAGAGAAGCCGTAAGTTCCGTTGTGGTCAAGCTGTGAATCGAATTCGGCGTTCCATCTACTACGTTATTAAAGTAGAGGGATCCTGCAGGGGATTGGGTCCATCGTTTTAAACCAAAACTGTAGGAAAAGTGACTTTCGTACTCATGTACGTAGTCAAATTTTAAAAAGTCGTTGTATAAGTACTTATCGTTATTACCCCTTTTGAATGACAGCAGGAAGTTGTCTTCTTCTACAAACTGCAAGTTCAAACCCGGAATTTGCGTGTCTTTCTGGTAACTTACCCTTAGGTAATTCTGCGGGAACCGATAAATAGATTTATCGTTAATAGAATAAGTGGCGCTCAGGAAATATTTCCAGCGCTCGTCTTTAAAGCCATAAGCCGCATAGGTCTCAAAATAATACCTTTTGCTTAATTCAGGTGTTGTTCGGCCGCCAAGCCTCAGCTTCAGGCCTTCAACCGGGTTAAAGCTGTAAAAGGCGTTAGCAGGACCCATTTCAAATGGCCCAAACGATTTATAACCGGCCAGCACCAGGGTTAAAACGTCCATCGTACGACGGTACGAGGGTATTGTCTGTAAAGTATCAATATTGTGATAAACCTTTGATTCGGCCGTCGTAAGCGTATCCAGGCGGTTTTTCGACCAATACTCATTGTTCCGGCTTTTGGCGTCATCAAGTATTACCTGTGAAGGGCCATCGTAGGTTGTATCAGGCAGAGCCTTGTTCACTTCGTAGTCTTTGTAAGTGATTGTTCGTATTCCCAAAAGGCCGCCTTTGCCGTTTTTATTGAAGCCGAAGTCGACGATGGTATTGCTTTTACTCAAATGGTACTTCTTATCAGGATTTTGCTCGAAATCCTGGTCAACATGAAGTGACTTTACAAAGTTGAGGTTGATATTTTTATTAACCGTCAGAGAGGCCTTTTGCACCGCGAAGTTCCCGTCGAGCGTGATGTATATCTGACCCTCAAATAGCATATCGGTAGTGCTGCGGGGCGTAAAACTCAATTCAACCACCTTTATATTGTCGACGATGAGGGTGTCGGTAATGAAAAATTTATAAAAAGTAGGCGCCGAATTACATATCGGGCTTAGAAACTGGTTGGTCATCAGGAAGATATTGTTATCATAAATATCCACCTTGTAGTACATGTGCTTAAAATATTGGCCCAGGCCTTCGTTATCAATATAGCTACCAAAGTTTACACCTTTTTCACCAAGCAATATGGTCTTGGTTTTCTCCGGCGATTTGCGGTAATAGTTCTGGCTAAGCTTTTCGTCAAGGTATATCGGGAGCAGGTTTTTTCCGGGTATGGTAGTGCTATCGCGGTTATCAAGAAGGAATTTATATTTTCTGAAGAATTTCTTGTCCGATACCGCGGGGGAAACATTTAGCAGCGAGAACATCATCTTATCGTACTCCTTATATTGCACGTATGGATAACTTTCCGCCCTGTTCTGTTCCCTATGGGCTATTACCTGGCGTATCAGCTCTACCGCCGGGTTATCCTTGTTGCGGTAACGGGTCTTTTTACCGGCCCTGATCACTACTTCTCCAAGTTGCCGCGAAACAGGCACCATACGTATGTTGATCACTTGTTCCTGACCGGGTGTTACATTAACCGACGCTGATTGATAACCCACATAGCTCACCAATATCCTGGTGAATGGTTTAGCCGATTGCATGACATATTTTCCATCTGCATCAGAGTTGATCAGGATAGAACTATCACCGGATTTAAGAACTACAAAAGGAAGGGTTTGCTTTGTTTTTGCATCGGTAACTACCCCGCTTACTTTTGTTACCTGCGCAAATGACGAGACACACGAAAAAACGAGAGACGTTAAGACAAGTATTTTTAAAAGGATATTCTTAAAATTCATTTACCTCTGCAATTATTCTATACAAACTTCATTTGCTGTGATATGGTATGACGTACCTGTATTGATACAATTTACGTTAACAACCGGCAAGGGGATTGGTAACACCGGCATACTATTCAAGCGATACTTAATCGTTATCCCCGTTGGTTATAAAACGCCCTCACAGGGATCACATGTTTGTATTTAAGCGCAAAAATAGAAAAATTTCAATCAGACTATTGTGGTCAAAAAGTCAAAATTAATCAATTGATTAATAAATTAACTTTGTGTGATTTTTAGTTTAGAATAATTTAAAGAACAAAGCGATCTGCAACAAAATGTTGGCGTAAACACCGGCCAAAACATCATCGAGCATAATGCCCCATCCGCCGCGGAATTTTTCCATTTTGCTGATATAAAGCGGTTTCCCTATGTCAAAAATACGGAAAAGAATCAGCGCGGCAACGGTGTATTTCCAATTCACCGGTAAAAGAAGCAAACTGATGCACATGCCTGCAGCTTCGTCAATAACAACCCTGGCAGGATCCTTACCCCATATTTTTGAGACAATATCCGACGACCAAATACCGAGAATAGTAACCGCTATCGTAATGACCAATGAAAGATAAAGAGGAGGGAAACCACCTGCCCAGGCAAGATACCAGGCCAAGCCGGCTGCGATGGCAGCAACGGTGCCGGCGCCTTTGCCTATATAGCCTATACCCAGGCAGGTGGATATCAGTTTGTGAAACTGCATTACAACGCTTCCACAAGATCCTGGTAGTAGTCCAGGCCAAGGTGTGTTATCAGGTCCTCGCCCATCATGTGGCGGAGGGTGTTTTGCAATTTTATAAGTTGTTTGAAGATATCATTTTCCGGCGGAAGGCCCGGAGCTGTTTGCGGAGATTTGAGATAGAATGACAGCCATTCCTGTATCCCGCTCATGTGCGCACGCTTGGCGAGGTCGCTGAATAGTGCCAGATCCAGTGCAATTGGGGCGGCCAGGATAGAATCACGGCAAAGGAAATTGATCTTGATCTGCATCTTGTAACCCAGCCAGCCGAAGATGTCGATGTTGTCCCAGCTTTCCTTGTTGTCGCCATGCGGCGGGTAGTAATCAATCCGAATTTTATGATACAGATCGCCGTAAAGTTCAGGATTGTCGTGAGGTTTGAATATGTCTTCCAAAACACCCAATTTTGAAACTTCCTTGGTTTTGAAGTTATCCGGGTCATCCAGCACCAAACCATCGCGGTTACCTAATATATTGGTCGAGAACCAGCCTTTAACTCCTAACGAGCGGGCTGCCAGCCCTGGCGCCAAAATCGTTTTCATTAGCGTTTGGCCCGTTTTAAAATCCTTGCCCGCTATCGGTGTTTCGGTCAATTTAGATAATTCTACCATCGCCGGTATATCGACGGTCAAATTGGGTGCACCATTGGCAAATGGATATCCTAACTTAAGTGCTGCATAAGCGTAGATCATGCTTGGCGATATGCGCTTATCATCATCTAAAAGGGCCTGTTCAAACTTTTCAAGCGTCTGATGTATCTCTGACGCCTCGTAGTAGATCTCTGTCGAACCGCACCAAATCAATACTATTCTTTCGCAATTGTTCTTTTGCTTAAAATTTTCAATATCGGCCATTACCTGTTGTGCCAGTTCATAGCGGGTGCCGGTTTTAACGTTGGTGGCTACCAGGTTTTTGGCGTAGTTCTTATCAAAAGCAGCCTTCATAGGTACTACAACTTCCAATTCAGACTTTATCGCATTTAGTAAGCCAGGTTCAAGCACCCTCGCCTTCATCGCTGCTTCATACACGTTATCTTCATAAACATCCCAACCACCAAATACGATGTCATTAAAATCGGCAATAGGCACAAAATCTTTGACTTTGGGATAGCGGTTTTCGGTTCTTTTACCTAAACGGATATGCCCCATTTGGGTGAGTGAGCCAATAGGTTGCGATAAGCCTTTTTTAACGGCTTCAACGCCCGCTATCAAGGTGGTAGCTACAGCGCCTAAACCGGGTATCAATATCCCTAATTTGCCTTCGGCGGGTTGAATAATGCTTTTCATAGTTTGTGTTATTTGACTTTATGGTTAAAATGTTCAAAAGAAAGATTTTTCATCGATAGCGCCTATCAATTTTTGAAACATGACCGTCAAATGAAAAATCAATCGTTAGCAATTGAAATATCCTTTAATATAGAATTGTATTGATAAGACACGGCATAGGGGTATGATGCCGGCGTATATTTATCCTTTCAGATCGCTTTTTCGTATATCCTGTATTTCTTATAGGGGTCGCCATTGATCGCTTTGATAGCTTCGTTAATAAGCGTGTTGTTCTCTAACGTCCAGCCAGCCTCGGCATGAGTGAATCCCTTTCTTTTATATTCTTTTATAATGGTACCGTACAGAACGGCTTCAATCCCCATTTTGCGATAACCATCGATTACGCCTAAAGCATAGATACGGATACTACGGATCTTGCTTTTATTCAACAGTATTTTAAAAATGCCCGTTGGAAATAACCTGCCTCTTTTTACTTTTTTAAATACCTCATTAAAATTAGGTAAGGCCAATCCAAACCCTACTAATTTACCGTCTTGCTCCGCCACCAGCGCAAAGTCGGTGTCCAGTATCAATTTAAGGTCCTTGGCAAGGTAAGTGAACTCATCGTCGGTCAACGGTACAAAGCCTGTATTATGGTCCCATGCCGAATTATAGACTTTCCTGAGCGCGGCAGCCTCTGCCTTGAAATTTTTCAGATTAACTTTACGGATCGTAATATTATTTCGTTTCAAACGCCCGGTTAATGCATCTAAAAGCCTTACCGAACGGTCATCATAACTGTCGCCTTCCCAATGCCAGGCAATCAGGTCTATTTGTTTCGAAAAGCCCGCCTTTTCGATAAGATTTGCATAATAGGGTGCATTGTAGGTCATCATCAGCATTGGCGGACTATCAAATCCTTCAACCAGTAAGCCGGCTGCTTCATTGGTAGAGAAGTTAACCGGCCCAATAAATTTCTCTGTTACACCCTTGTTTTTTAACCAGGCAGCGGCTTCAGTAAAAAGCATATTGGCTACTTCCTGATCGTTTATACAATCGAAAAATCCCCAGAAACCGTCGTTGGCTTTGTTGAATTCGTTATGCGCAGTGTTAAATATCGCTGCGATGCGGCCGACAACTTTCTCACCATCAAAAGCTAAAAAGGTTTGCAGTGACGAGTGTTTATGAAAAGGATGTGTAGTAAGCAGGTCCCTTTGGGCTATAAACAATTCGGGTACGTAATTCGGGTCATCTTTATAAAGATCGTGGGGAAAGTCAATAAACTTAGCCAGTTCCTTTTTACTGCTAACAGGAATTACTTTTTTCATTACAGCTCAATACTTCTACAGTGACGGTTTAAATATCTTCCTTCACCATGTTCACGCCAACAGCCTTAAACATTTTAGATATTTTATCAACCGCCTCATCAATCTGGGCAAAAGTGTGGGTTGCCATTAGCGAGAAACGCAGCAACGAGGAGTCGGACGGAACTGCGGGCGATACAACCGGGTTTACGAAAACGCCATCGTCCTGGAGGAACTTGGTAACGAGAAAAGTTTTCTCATTATCGCGTACGTATATCGGCAGTATCGGGCTTTCCGTAGGGCCCAGGTCGAACCCTTCGTCAAGCAGCAATTTTTTGGCGTAGTTGGTGTTATCCCAAAGTCTTGCTATTCGTTCAGGTTCGGATATAATGATGTCTAAAGCAGCCAGGACGCTGGCGACAGCACCCGGAGGCATACTGGCGCTGAACATCAGCGAGCGTGCGCGATGTTTCAGGTAGTCGATCGTCGCATAATCGGCAGCGATAAAACCACCTAACGACGCCAGCGATTTGCTGAACGTGCCCATGATCAGGTCTACGTCATCAGTCAGGCCAAAGTGTGAAGCTGTGCCCGCGCCTCTTTCGCCGATAACACCCAGGCTGTGTGCATCATCAACCATGATATTGGCGCCAAATTCCTCAGCTAACTGAACGATTTCCGGCAATTTTACAATATCGCCTTCCATACTGAAAATACCATCCACAACGATCAGTTTTACACCCTCTTCAGGAAGAATCGCCAGTTTCCGGCGAAGATCGTCCATGTCGTTGTGGGCATATTTGATCGTCCTTGAGAAGGATAGACGGCTGCCGTCAATAATTGAAGCATGGTCGTATTCGTCCAATATTAAATAGTCGCCGCGGCTAGCCACAATGCTTGATAAAACACCCAAATTTACCTGGAAACCCGTACTAAATAATACAGATGCTTCCTTCCCCACATATTCTGCCAACCTGTGCTCAAGCTCGACATGAATATCAAGTGTGCCATTTAAAAATCTTGAGCCGGCGCAACCTGTACCGTATTTATCGATCGCTTTTTTTGAGGCTTCTTTGATCTTTGGGTGATTGGTTAGTCCTAAGTAAGAGTTAGATCCAAACATCAACACGCGTTTGCCATCTATGATCACCTCTGTGTCCTGTCCGGATTCAATGGGCCTGAAAAAAGGATAAACACCCCTTTCCCGTGCTAATTCTGCGTCTTTAAACAACGCAATTCTATCATGTAGTTTTTTACCCATGTATTAACCCTGCTTTAATTTTTTGTAAACAAGTTTATAACTTCAAAGTTAGTTTGCTGATAATGTTAGCATTCCACTTTTAGCGGAATGTAAATTCTCAATAGGCAAATTAATTAAATTTTTTATTTATATCAGCCTACTATTTTGCTTTTTTTTACAAAAGCCTCAAAAAATGGTTCTATAGTATTTGATTAAGCGACAATTAAGTAAAAATATTGTTGTGAATTTTCTTTTAATCATATTTGTGCCATAATTAGCATCCGCGGCGAAATTTGTTAAATTTTATACCAACGAAACTTATTACTTTGTGCTAAACAAGGATGCCCGGAGTCTACCTATGAGAATAAAACACTGCCTGTTTTTGAGTTTAGCTATCGCTGCCTTTTTACCACTGAGAATTTTTGGCCAAACGATAGCGGATACATCTGAAAAACAACTCAACCTGAAACAATGTGTCGACTTTGCTTTGAAAAATCAGCCGGCAGTGCGACAGGCCGCCATTGATGAGACTATTAATGAAAAGGACATAAATATAAGTCTTTCGGCGTGGCTGCCCCAAGTTACGGGGTCGGGGTTGTATGATTATTACTTTAAAGGCAGCCCGGTATTCGGAGGTGTTCCCGTGTCAGGCGGGGGGAATATCAACAACTTGTCGTCGCTTGGTCTGCAGGCCAGCCAGGTGATCTATAATAATGATGTACTACAGGCTGCTAAAGCCGCGAAATATTCGCGCCAATATTATAAGCAAAATACCACAAGCAGCCAGATCAACGTGGTATCAGACGTGAGCAAAGCATTTTTTGACGTATTGCTGTCTCAAAAGCAACTGGACATATTGAATGAAGACATTGTACGCCTGCAACGAAGTTTGAAGGATGCCTATTCGCAGTATAAAGCCGGAACGGTGGATAAGACAGATTATAAGCAGGCCACCATAGCCCTCAACAATTCTATCGCCGGCCGCAAACAAACGGCCGAAGCGATCAAAAGCAAAACGGCCTATTTAAAACAGATCATGGGATTGGGAGTTGCGGGCAAGTTATCACTGGCTTACGATTCAACCAGGTTTGAAAGCGAGGCGGTTATTGATACCAATCAGCAGCTTGATGTAAACAATAGAATTGAATACCAGCTGTTGCAAACTCAGCGCAACCTGCGGGATGTGAATATCAACTACTATAAATGGGGTTTTCTGCCTTCAGTTTCGGCTACCGGAGCTTATAGCTTGTTTTATCTCAGCAATAGCTTTGGCAACTTGTACAACAGTTCAACGCCCAGCGGTTATATTGGGCTCTCATTGAATCTTCCCATCTTCCAGGGAAATAAACGGCTTCAAAATTTAAGTAAGGCGCGGCTGCAGGCGGACAGGGCCGACCTTGACATCACTAACTCGAAAAATACGATCAATACGGAATATGTAACTGCGCTGGCAAGCTATAAAAGCAATTATACCAACTGGCAATTGCTAAAACAAAACGTGGACCTGGCTAAAGATGTATACAAAGTGGTGAGCCTCCAGTACCGGGAAGGTGTTAAAACTTACCTGGATGTGATCGTATCGCAATCTGACCTGCGCACGGCCGAACTCAGTTATTATAATGCGTTGTTCCAGTTGCTGTCGAGCAAGATTGATTTGCAAAAGGCATTGGGCACACTAACCGTACCACAAAATTGAATGTAAAACTCATGAAGTATCACCACATATATTATTTAGCGGCTGCCGCAGCGATGCTGGCATCGTGCGGCAAACCGGCTAAACAAAACACCGCGTTGCCGCCGACCCCGGTGAATGTTGCCGAGGTAAAAAAGGGCGAGGCTATTTATTACGACCAGTACCAGGGGACGGTAGTTGCGCTCAACAGCGTGGAGCTGCGCAGCCAGGTATCAGGCTTTATTACCGGTATATTCTTTAAGGAGGGCGAAATAGTACCCAAAGGCAAGGAATTGTATGAAATAGACCGCCGGAAGTACGTCGCCGCATATAACCAGGCAATGGCTAATTTGTCGAGCGCCGAGGCGAACCTGGTAAAAGCACAGAAAGATGTCGATCGGTATAAATACCTTGAGGCAAATGATGCCGTAGCCAAACAGACCGTTGACCAGGCCGTGGCTGCTTTTGAAACTAATAAAAGCGCTGTTCAGTCGGCTAAAGCCGGAGTAGAGTCCGCAAAGACCGATCTTTCATACGCCACTATCACTGCCCCTTTTACCGGGCGTATCGGTATATCACAGGTGAAGTTGGGTGCGCAGGTAAGCCCCGGTACAACATTGCTCAACACGATATCCAGCGAACAGCCGATCGGGGTAGATTTTGTGATCAACGAACAGGATATCGCACGCTTTTATGCCTTGCAAAAGAAGAGTACTGATTCAACCTTTAAACTCCAATTGTCGGATGGCGTAACCACTTACAACAGACCTGGGAAGATACTGGCTATTGATAGGGGAGTAAATAACCAGACCGGTACCATAACGGTGAGAGCCGAGTTCCCGAACAACGAAGACGTATTGAAAGACGGGATGAGCTGCGTGGTCAAAGTATTGAACGGGCAGTCGGGGGAGCAATTGCTGATACCTAATAAAGCGGTAACCGAGCAAATGGGCGAGTTTTTTGTTTTTGTGAGCCAGGATACGATCGCCAAACAACATAAAGTTGCCCTGGGGCCAAAGGTAGGCAGCAGTGTGGTCGTACTTTCAGGGTTAAACGAGGGTGATAAAGTGATCACGGACGGATTCCAGCGTTTGCGTGATGGTGGCAAGATCGTACTGGACAATCCCGGTGCACAACAAGGGCAGCAGAAACAAGCGAAATAATTAGCAGTATTTAAGAGTAAAAGAATGATCGCAGATACCTTTATACGCAGACCGGTTACCGCCATAGTTATTTCCGTCGTAATAGTTGTGGTTGGTATCCTCTCTATTATGAATCTGGCGGTAGGCCAATATCCGGAGATTACACCGCCTACTGTAAACATATCAACCAACTATATAGGTGCGGATGCGCAGACCGTTGAACAGACGGTGGCCACACCGATCGAAGTGCAGGTAAATGGTACGCCGGGTATGACCTATCTGCAAAGTAATAGCTCGGGCAATGGCCAGATGAGCATGACTGTTAATTTTGAGGTTGGCACTGATATAAACATAGCGGCCTTAGACGTCCAGAACCGGGTTGGCATTGCTACACCTACTTTGCCCCAGGAGGTACAGCGATTGGGTTTAATAACGCGCAGGCGCAATCCCAGCATCCTGATGCTGGTAGCCATATATGCGCCAAAAGGAAGCCATACAGTTCCCTTTCTTGACAATTACAGCAATGTATTTATACGCGATGCGCTTTTGCGTACCAAAGGAGTAGGCGATGTTATTAACCGTGCGGATGATTTTAGTATGCGTATATGGCTGAAACCTGATAAGCTTGCCGCATTGGGAATGACAGCATCCGACATTACGAGCGCTATCCAGGAGCAAAACGCGCAGGTTGCCGCTGGTTCTGTAGGTTCAACGCCGCAGGAGAAGAACCAAAGTTTTGAATATACCATATTAGCGAACGGACGATTAACAACACCGGAACAGTTTGGAGACATTATAGTAAAAACTCAGCCGGGCAATGGCGCGGTTGTGCATTTAAGAGATGTTGCCCGGGTGGAGCTGGGAAAATTTAACTACGCAGGTAATTCGTTTGTTGATAATAAGCGCGCAGCCTATCTTTTGATTTACCAGGCGCCGGGCAGCAACGCCATCGAAACAGCGGATAATGTTGTGGCTACCATGGAGCAACTCAAAAAATCATTTCCGACGGATATTGATTACGTTGTGCCTTTTGAATCGGTAACGGTTATCAGGGTTTCGGTACATGAGGTTATTGTTACGCTGCTTATAGCTCTTTTGCTGGTTACACTGGTTGTTTTCCTGTTTCTTCAAAGCTGGCGGACAACGCTCATACCCGTACTCGCCATCCCGGTATCTATAATTGGTACTTTCATTTTTTTTATACCCCTGCATTTCACGATCAATACTCTTACTCTTTTCGGGTTCGTACTGGCTATCGGGATTGTGGTAGACGACGCAATAGTTGTTGTTGAAGCAGTTCAGCATTATATGGAAGAAAAGGATATGTCGCCGAAGGACGCAACCATTCATGCCATGAAAGATATTTCGGCGCCGGTTATCGCGATCGCCCTCATATTGGCTGCCGTGTTTGTGCCTGTTGGATTTATCCCAGGCATTGTAGGCCGGCTTTATCAGCAATTCGCCATAACCATCGCTATCTCAGTGCTGATCTCGGCATTTGTTGCCCTTTCATTAACGCCGGCGCTTTGCACGCTACTGCTGCGGCCGCACAAACTGGATAAAAAATCAAAAGGCCTTGATAAGTTCTTCTTTATATTCGATCAATGGTTTGCACGTATTACCGGCAAATACAAGAATGGTGTTCACAAAGGCATAAAAAATTCAAAATTTGTCATCATTATATTAGTGTGCATTGTGGTGGGAACCATTCTGCTGTTTAAAAATAAGCCGACAGGATTTATTCCAACAGAGGATGAGGGCCGAATTTACCTTACTTATGATCTGCCTGAGGCAGCATCCACGCAACGAAGCCTTAGCCGTTTACACGAGATGATGAACATATTGGATAGTATCCCCGAAGTGGGGCATTATGCAGCATTAGGCGGCTTGAATGTTGTTAGTTTCGCCAATAAATCCAATAGCGGAACGATATTTATACAGCTTAAACCCTGGGACAACCGGAAATTGACCTCGCAGGACCTCGTCGCTGTAATTCAAAAAAGGATGGCTAGGTTTAAAGAAGCGAATGTTGTGGTGATACTGCCGCCGGCCGTACCCGGTTTGGGAACCACGGCGGGATTTTCATTTATTCTGGAACAGAAGCAGGCTGGGGGGGATATAGCAACTTTTGAGCAGACATTGCAGAACTTTCTTGCCGAAATAAGAAAGCGAAAGGAGATCGGAAAAGCATTTTCTTTCTTTACTGCCCATACACCGGCTTACCAGCTAACGATTGACCGGGAAAAGGCAAAAAAGCTGGGCGTTCAAATATCCGATATCAATAACGCCATGCAAACTTATATGGGCAGTATTTTTGTGAATGACTTTACCATTTATGGCAGGAATTTCCACGTGGTCGCCCAGGCTGACACGAATTATCGAACCGATATTAAAGATATGGGGCAATATTTTGTGCGTAACAAAGCCGGTCATATGGTTCCTTTGAGTACACTCACCAGTTTTAAGATGATCGAAAACGCTCCATTGATATCACACTACAACCTGTTCCGTTCGGCTGAAATTGATGGAAACCCCGCCAGCGGCTTTAGTAGTGGCGATGCGATACGGGCGTTGCAGGAAGCTGCGGCTAAAACGCTGCCCGAAGGATACGGATATGAGTTTTCCGGTTTAAGCCGCGAAGAAATACTTTCGGGTTCTAAAACCATTTATATTTTCGCGCTCTCTGTCAGCTTTGTTTTTCTTTTCCTGGCAGCCTTGTATGAAAGCTGGTCGGTACCGTTTTCAGTGCTGCTGGCCGTGCCGCTCGGGGCATTCGGAGCCATCCTTTTTCTATGGTTCAATCCAGGACTTGACGACAATATTTATGCGCAGATCGGCCTGATCACACTTATCGGCCTGGCTGCCAAGAACGCCATATTGATCGTCGAGTTTGCCAAGGAGCGAGTTGACAGGGGAATGGAATTGGAGGCAGCTACCCTTGAGGCTGTCCGTCTGCGTTTGCGGCCGATCATCATGACCTCAATGGCTTTTATATTTGGTGTGTCCCCCTTAATATTTGCAACCGGCGCCGGCGCAATAGCTCGGCGTACTATAGGCTTTACCGTATTCGGCGGGATGCTAGCCGCCACGTCTCTGGCCATATTTATAGTGCCGGTGCTGTTCTTTCTGATCACCCGCTTTGCTTATGGTAAAGAGAAGCTTGCTGAATTACAAAAGAATTACAAGGCGGATCCGGACCACGATCCGCAAGTTTAATTGTATGAACTAAGATTAAACAAATTAAAGGATTTTAGGATCATTCTAACGCATAAATCGGCGTCGTCCTGAAAAAGTTGCGGTTTCTGTTTGATCATATGATCCTGGAATCCTATAAATCTTAGTTCAAACAACTGGCTCATCATTTGGTTGCCGCAAAAAGTGACTTGCAAAAAGGGCAAAAATTACTGCTAAAAGCTACAAAATTTAGTTTTCGGGATACTTCTCAACACAAAAATTTCTATCCTTTTGCCCAGGAGTTGCGTAATGGTTACTCCCGTCCTGAAGGCTTTGATTAACAATAATTTAATAAGGTTTTGTTTCTTGTCATTTTTATTAAAAAACCACGTTTTTATTGAAAATAATTAACTATTAATGACAAAAATTATCGTCAATGGCAAAGTATTTGTAAGTGGGGGTGTATTGAATACCTATTTACTAACTAAAGGACTAACAACAATGAAAAACAAATTCAAATTTTTAGCTATAGCCGTAACAGCCGTAACTATTTTTTTTGCCAATCAGGTAAAAGCTCAAACACCCACACCAAGCGCATGGCGTTTTGGGATAGGCGTTGAAGGTGGCATACCGACAGGTAACGCTAGTAATATATCGAATTTTGAGCTTGGCGGTACCGCCAGGTTGCAGTATGGGTTCAGCAAAAACCTGGCGCTGACGCTTACTTCCGGCTACTATAATTTTTTCGGTAAAACTTATACTTCGACGTTTACCGATGCAACTTCTACTACCACGGTAACCGTTAAAGGCCGCTCATTGGGCATTGTCCCTGTTAAGGCAGGTATAAAGTATTTTTTCTCGGATAATTTGTATTTGGCAGGTGAGGCTGGCGCCGGTTTTGAAGCGCATGAGCCTGTTGACGGGGCAACAAAGGATACTAAACTCATCCTGTCGCCGGGCATAGGCTGGGCCAACAAGCATTGGGACATTGGCGCACGTTATGAAAACTTCTCGGGGCAAGGCAATAACTATGGTTTAGCTGCCCTGCGCTTAGCTTACGGATTTGGTTTATAACATAACCGGTCTGCAATAAAAAAGCCATCCGCTGGTTAGCGGATGGCTTTTTTTGTATAGGTTGAAATGTTTACTTCAATTTCCCGAGGGCCTCTTTAATTCGTTTTAAAGCCTCAACCAGTTTGTCTTCAGCGGCGGCATAGGACATCCGGATAGATTTCGGATCGCCGAAAGAGTCACCGCCGACGGTAGCTACATGCCCTTCTTCAAGCAGGTATAAACTTAACTCATCCGCATCATTGATGGTTCTGCCGTTATAGCTTTTCCCAAAGAATGAAGTTACGTTAGGGAAGAAGTAGAATGCACCGTCCGGCAGGTTCGTTTTAATGCCTGGTATATTCTTCAATAATCCATAAACCAGGTCGCGGCGCTTCCTGAATTGCTCACGCATTTGGATGACGCTCTCCAGGCCGCCTTCGTAAGCTGCTACACCCGCTTTTTGAGTGATCGAGCAAGTTCCCGAGGTGATCTGGCCCTGCATTTTATCGCAGGCGGCCGCAATTTCCTTATTTGATGCGGTGTAACCTATGCGCCAGCCGGTCATGGCAAAAGCCTTTGAAAAACCGTTGATAATGATCACACGATCTTTAATGCTGTCAAACTGCGCAATAGATTCGTGTTTGTCAACAAAGTTGATATGTTCGTATATCTCGTCCGACAGGATATATATCTCAGGATGTTTTTCGAACACCTTGGCTAAACCTGCTAATTCTTCTCGGCTGTAGACGCTACCTGTTGGATTGCAGGGCGATGAGAACATGAACAGCTTTGATTTTGGCGTGATAGCAGCCTCCAATTGTTCAGGAGTTATCTTGAAATCCTGCTCAACGGTACTATCGATGAATACGCTTTTACCTTCCGCCAATTTCACCACTTCCGAATAGGATACCCAATAAGGCGTAGGGATGATCACTTCTTCGCCGGGGTTAACCAAACATAGCACGGCGTTAGCGATAGCCTGTTTTGCACCTGTCGATACCACAATCTGGCTTGGATCATAATCCAGGTTATTTTCGGTTTTGAGCTTGTTAGAAATGGCCTTTCGTAGGTCGGGATAGCCGGACACAGGGGTGTAGTAGGTAAAATTTTGATCCATAGCCTTTTTGGCGGCTTCCTTCACATATTCCGGTGTATGAAAATCGGGTTCGCCAAAACTCAGGCTGATCACATCAACACCTTTTGCAGCCAGTTCGCGGCCGAGTTTGGCCATTTTGATGGTTGCCGATTCCGCAAGGTTGTTGATCCTGTTACTTAATGCGCTCATAATATTATTTTTCCGGGCGCAAATATAGAAAAGTCTTAATGGATATGCCCGGATAACGCCCCGTTTAGCTAATTTTTACAATTATTTCATTAAAAATCCCCGGGACGATTACACTTTTGCGACTTTCTTAATTTTTAGGCTAAAGCGCGCCGCGCCGAGCCATCTTCGACAGGCCCGGCGGGCAACTTAAATAATTTAGCTTTCCGCTTTCGGCTTTAAGCTTTCTACTTACCTTTGACCCTCAAATCCACGCTGTTTTGAAGGAGCAAAAAAGGATCATATTAATTTCGCTTGTCACGGGTACCATTTTGATGATGGCAAAGTTTGGCGCGTATTTTATTACGTCGTCCAACTTTGTACTAACCGACGCCGCGGAAAGCATTGTAAATATACTGGCAAGCTCGTTCGCTTTTTTCAGTATTTATCTTGCTTCGCAGCCACGTGACGAGAACCATCCTTACGGTCACGGGAAAGTGGAGTTTTTCTCCGTATTTATCGAGGGAGCGTTAATCGGTTTGGCGGGAGTAGTTATCATATTTAAATCGGCCTACAACATTTTTTTTCCGCACGAAATAGGCAACCTCGTATCAGGTGCAATAATCATTGGAGCTACCGGCGCGGTAAACGGCGGCCTGGGGTATTACATGGTAACGAGAGGAAAGAAACTTAGATCCATAACTATTGAAGCAGATGGCAGGCACCTGATAACGGATATGGTGACGAGTTTGGGCCTTGTTGTTGGCTTGTTGCTGATCCATTTTACACAGATATTATTGCTTGATAGCATTCTTTCGATCGCAGTCGGGATATTTATCGTGTATACAGGTTACAAATTGCTGCGCAAATCTGTTTCGGGCTTGATGGATGAAGCTGATTTCAGCATCGTTACCGAAGTCGTAGCTGTTTTGAATGAGAAGCGAGGTGACGCCTGGATCGATATCCATAATTTCCGTGCCCAAAAATATGGCGATGAGCTGCATATCGACTGCCATTTAACTTTACCCAATTACTTCGATCTGAACCGGGTGCACATGGAAGTAAAACTGGTAGATCAACTGATCAATAATGAGGTTACCAAAACAGAATTATTTATTCATACCGATCCTTGTGTGCCCCAGTGCTGTTATTATTGCAGCATGCCGAATTGCCCCATCAGGTCGTCGCCAAAAACCGAGGAAATAACATGGACCCTGGATAAGGTTATCCGGAATAAAAAACATTACGAATGATGAGCCGCTTTAATGTCCGTGTATATGGTTTGCTTATGAACGAGAGCAACCAGGTTCTGATCAGCGATGAGCGGGAGTATGGTATGCAGTTCAGCAAATTCCCCGGGGGAGGGCTGGAATACGGGGAAGGTTTGATCGATGGTTTGAAGCGGGAGTTTGTTGAGGAATGTAAAGTTGAAATTGAAGTAGTGAGCCATTTTTATACGACTGATTTCTTCGTCAAATCGGCTTTTAATGATACGCAGGTGATCAGCGTTTATTACCTGGTGAAAAATCTGTCGCCTCTGAACCTTATGTTTAAAACGGTACAATTTGACTTCGATGGCGAAGGTGAGATATTGCAGTCTTTTCGTTGGATAAACTTATCCGAACTTAAAGAACCTGATGTTACTTTCCCCGCGGATAAACATGTAGTAAAACTTCTATTGAATAATATATGAATCTTGTAGACAGGGATTTAAATATCATATGGCATCCATATACCCAGATGCAAACAGCGTTGCCGCCTGTGCCCATTGTGCGCGGTGATGGCGCCTGTTTATACGATGAGAACGGCAAATGTTATATCGACGCGGTGTCGTCCTGGTGGGTGAATATACATGGCCACGCTCATCCCTACATCGCTCAAAAGGTATCGGAGCAGTTACGGAAATTGGAACACGTGATATTCGCAGGTTTCACGCACGAACCCGCTATTGAATTGGCCGAGCGTTTGGTAAAATTGCTGCCCGACAACCAGGCAAAAGTGTTCTATTCGGACAATGGTTCGACGGCGGTTGAAGTAGCTATCAAAATGTGCCTCCAATACTGGCACAACCAGGGTATTCATCGCACGAAAATACTTGCCTTTAAAAACGCCTATCACGGCGATACTTTCGGCGCGATGGCGGTGAGCGGCCGCAGCGCCTTTACCGCTGCATTTGATAGCTTATTATTCGGGGTGGAGTTTATCGACTTGCCCGATTCCTCGAATATAGAATACCTCAAATCTCAAATTTCACACGTCAAATCCGACCTGGCATGTTTTATTTTCGAACCCCTGGTACAAGGCTCGGCGGGTATGATCATGTACCAGGCTAAATATCTCGACCAGTTAATGCAGCATTGCCGGAATGAGGGAGTTTTGCTGATCGCTGATGAGGTTTTTACAGGCTTCGGGCGCACAGGAAAGCCCTTTGCCTGCGACCACCTGGACACACAACCTGATGTGATGTGTTTTTCCAAGGGTTTGACAGGCGGCACCATGGCAATGGGGCTGACCACCTGTACCCAGCAGATATATGACGCTTTTCTGTCCGAAGATCGATTGAAGACACTTTTTCACGGACATTCCTATACAGCCAACCCGGTTGCCTGCTCGGCGGGCCTGGCGAGCATGGATCTATTTTTGGAGGATGCGACAAAGGAAAATATAGAGCGGATTGCTGACAATCACGCACAGTTCGCAAAAAAAATAGAGGATCACCATCGTATCCGCACGGTGAGGCAAACGGGAACTATATTAGCCATGGAATGGGAAACAGGGGGGGACACATCCTATTTTAGTTCGCTGCGCGATAAGCTATATCAATATTTCCTTGACGCGGGCATCATCCTGCGTCCCCTGGGTAATGTGATCTATATTTTACCGCCGTATTGCATTACGGATGACCAGCTGCATTATATTTACACCAAAATTGAAACCGCGCTTGAGGAATTATGAAGTTTGACGAATTGTTGCCACTGATCATCAAGGATAACCAACTGCATGCCCGCTGGCTCAATACGCTATCGCTGATGGAAAACACCGGCGCGCGCAAGATATCGGCCTGCGAGGACCCGGAAACGGTTACTTATATTATTCTGAAACATGCCGCGGAAGAGCACAGGCATGCGTTTTACCTTAAAAAGCAGATCGAAAAGATCGACAAAGACTCCTGTCCTACATATTCTTCTCAGTACCTATTGGCCCCAGGCAGCAGCAAACATTATTTGAATCAACTGGACGTAGATGCCTGCCGTTACCTGAAAAACGAACTGGGTTTAAAAGGAAGAGCGCTTCGTTTCGCGGCTTACCTGCTGGTGACCTATGCCATTGAGGTGCGCGCCGATGAACTTTACCCGGTTTACCAGGAGGCATTGGATAAGGCGTCAAGCAAAATAAATGTAAAATCGATCATCCTGGAAGAGGAGGGGCACCTGGAAGAAATGATCAACCAGTTGAAAAGTTTTTCGCCCGACTGGCAATTGCACGCAGATAAAGCTGTCGAGATGGAAAGCAGGTTGTTTTATCAGTGGATCAGTCAGCTTAGCAAAGACCTTGAAATAAAAAAGGCTTCCTGAAAACCACGAAGCCTTTTTTATGTGAATTGGTATCATTACTGGCCACCACGCGACATCGCCTCAAGATCATCTTTGGAGATCTTATCGAAATCAGCAGGGATCGCAAACGTGCCTTTCGGAGCCTTGTCGTCGGTAATACTTGTTATCGTAAATTGGGATTCAACCAGGTTCCCGTCCTGGCCTTTCTGGAAAGCCGTGTATTGTATAGGAACACCGCCGGCGCCGGCATAATATTTTGATGTGGCGGAAGCTGGCAGGGTGACATCATTGGTAACCCATATATCGTAGGTCTTTTTGGTTTTGCTGTCGGTAGCTACCACTTTCTTGCAATTAAAGCCCGATATCTGCTTGGTTTCGGTGGTAGGCGCGTAAGTGAAAGTCGGATATGCGCTCAATACCTGGTCGATCTCATCCGGGGTGTAAACAGCGGCTTTTTTCACATTGAAGGCGGATACATCTACCAATACCACAAATGATTTGAAATTAGCATCAGTTAATAACCTGATGTTGGCAGGACCGGCAGCAAATGCCGTTGCCATTGAATCGGGCGTGAAATACTCTTTCATCTGTATATCCATCCCCCGCATGCTCGTGGTAGCAGTGACAGTACCTGCAGTGTATGCTTTTTGCGCGCTTGCGCTCATTACTGTTGCTGATAAGGCAATACCTAAAGCAGCACTCAAAAGTTTGATGTTCATAGTTTTATTTTTGGTCATTACAATTTAGCTATTTTATTGATTAGGTTGCAAATGTTTTTGTGCATTCTTTTAATTTCTTAGTTAGATAGCGCGCAAGGCAGTTTGTTACTAATTCGTTCCAATTTTATCCGGAAGCAGAGAATTGGCGCCTTTGTTTAATTTATACGATCGAATATTACTCACCTGGCAGCTATCAAGGAAAGGCTGAACAGAGTACCGGAACAGCTTATCTGTATCCGCAAGATCGGTAACTACGGCAGCATAGGTTCCCCGTCGCGCCACTATGCAGCTGTGCCTTTTGATATTGAAAAGCGTCGTGCTTTCAGCTTCGAGGTTTTTCCATCGTTTTATACTTATACTGCTCGCAAATAATAAGGTAAAAACCAGGCTTAATTGGAGGATCCATGTTTTTTTGTTGAACAGAAAATAGAAAACACTGATGATGATACCGTAGAGCAAGAGATATTCGGTGGTAGTCAGCCATATTTTGCTGATGCCCGACCACGGCGCATGCTCGACCATGGCAAGGACCCGATCCATCATCAGAATAGATTTTTCCAAAATAAAGCCGAATATTTCGCCTAAAATTGGTAACGAGCCGAACAGGAGGCAGGCGATGCCGCTATACATAATAATAGCCGACGGGATAATAATAAACAGGTTACTCACCAGGAAATAAACCGGGAATTGGTGAAAGTAAAAAGCGCTTAGTGGGAAAGTGATCACTTGTGCGGCAATAGAAACGGAGCATAACAGCCACAGTTTATCCGCCCATTTTTTCTTGAAATGAATCCATTGGTATACGGTCGGTTGAAATATGATCAATCCAGCCACAGCGAGATAGGACAGCTGGAACCCGACATCGGTGATGAACAGCGGGTCATAAAGCAACAGGAAGAAAGCCGAAACCGCTAATATATTTACGGTACTGATCGCCCTGCTATAGGTTTTGCCGATGATCACCATCGAGATCATCAGGGCGGCACGGCACACGGCGGGGGAAAATCCGCTGAGAAGCGAATAATACCATATCAGGGTAATGATCAATATAGCCTTGATCGTCTTACCGTATTTGAACCGGTTCAGGAACCCGAATACAAACTCCAGCAAAATAAATACGATAGCCACGTGCGCGCCCGATACCGAAAGCACGTGGATGGTACCCGTTTTAGAATAAGCCTGTAATACATCGTTGCTCAGGTCGGCTTTATAGCCCAGTATCAATGTGGATGCCACGGCGATCGCTTCCGGGCTATACATATGCTGTTTGAACCTTTCAACCAGGCGTTGTCTTAATCTTAGTGAAAAGGCGATTACCGAATTACCGGCATTCCGGTTCAACACATAAAACTGGCCGTGCCGCAGAAAGCTTTGGTAATGGATATTTTGGTTAGCCAGGTAATTTTTATAGTTGAATTCGGCGGGATTTGCCGGCGGTGCGACGGGCTGGAAATTAGCCGGGATCAATAGTTCATCACCATAATAAAGGTTTGAAGCGGCGCCGTCTTTTATGGTGATCAGCAGGTTACCGTTTGATGGAAAGATTTTATTACCTGATACATTTTGTTCGGTTTCCGCGATGAATCGAAGCATATCGCCTTTTAAGATAGGTTCATTACTGACTTTGACCAACAGGTAGCCCGCCGGTATTTTGGAGAAATGGTTGGTTTTATTTAGTTCGTTATAGCTAATGACCGATATCCATCCGGCAATGAATAGTATCACATGGATCAATGCCCCTCCAAGCCATTTATGCTTGTAGATATTGAAACGTTTGTAGTTGAGATTAAGAAAAATGAAGGTGCCTGCAAAGGCTAAGAGGATAAGGAATATAAAGAGGCAATTAACCGAACTGAAATTAAGCCCGCAGGCAATGCCGGCAATAAAAGGTAGGATGAGTACAACAAACGGAACTTCGCCTTTATGAGCGGCTATCATATCGCAATAAAGATATGATTTTTACAAAATCAGAAAAATGCAGCCTAAATTCGGGTAATAGAAATTGCGGGAATTCTGATAATTCTTAAATTCTGTAAACGGCGAAGCCCTCTTGAACACCGCTGAAAACATACAACGGGTGAAAAATTCTGGTTCAGACAAAGAAATTAGAGCTGTTCGCGAACCTCGAGCAGGAATTTTTTGATATTTTCCAGTGCGTCTATTACACGCTGGTTTTCCTGGGCATCGCTCATATTCTTCTTCAGGTGCTCTTTAGCGCCGTTCAGTGTATAGCCTTTTTCCTTTATCAGGTGAAAAATAATGCGCAGCAGTTCGATATCTTCGGGAGTGAAGTACCGGTTGCCTTTTTTATTTTTCTTAGGCTGAAGGATGTCAAATTCCTTTTCGTAAAACCTGATCAGCGATTGATTTACATCAAAAATCGCGGCCACCTCACCCATGGTGTAATACATCTTGCTGATTTCGTGTTCTTTATATGGCATGCTCAAAAGTAATTATCGATTCTGGAATTTATACGGGGCAAGGTGCGTAAAGTTCTGCAAAATATAAAAATGTGGAAAACTTTGTGTACGGACACATACATGAGATTTTACGTTTACCCTTGTATAATGGTTTTATGCTTCGGTAGTAATAATTACCTTTGCAGCCTATGACAGCCGCCGAAATTCGTAAAGCTTTTCTTGATTTTTTTGCTTCCAAAGGGCACCAGATCGTCCCTTCCGCACCTATAGTAGTTAAAAACGATCCCACATTGATGTTCACCAATGCTGGTATGAACCAGTTTAAGGACATCTTTTTGGGAGAGGCGCCTGCGAAATATAAGCGCGTTGTGGATACGCAGCGCTGCCTGCGCGTTTCGGGCAAGCATAACGACCTGGAAGAGGTGGGGATAGATACCTATCACCATACGATGTTCGAGATGCTGGGCAACTGGAGCTTTGGCGACTATTTCAAAAAAGAAGCCATTGCCTGGAGCTGGGAACTGCTGACTGAAGTTTATAAGATCGATAAAGATCGCTTGTACGTAACCATTTTTGAGGGTGACGATAAAGAGGGCTTGCCAAAGGACCAGGAAGCTTATGATTACTGGAAACAGTATGTGCCGGAGGACCATATCCTTTTAGGCAACAAAAAAGATAATTTCTGGGAAATGGGAGAGACTGGTCCGTGCGGGCCGTGTTCGGAGATACATTATGATAACCGCTCCGAAGGTGAAAGGTTAAAGGTGAAAGGCGAAAGGTTGGTAAACCAGGATGACCCGCAGGTGATCGAGATTTGGAACAATGTATTCATCCAGTTTAACCGGCTGAAAGATGGCTCATTACAGCCCCTGCCCGCCAAACACGTGGATACGGGTATGGGCTTTGAACGCCTTGTGCGGGTGCTTCAGGGCAAAAGCTCCAATTATGATACGGATGTTTTTCAACCGTTGATTCAGTTTATAGCCGAAAAAAGTGGAATTGCATACGGTAAGCCTCACCCTGCCTTCCCCAAAGGAGAGGGTTCTGAACCCGGAACGGAAAAAGTCCTCTCCTTTGGAGAGGATTTAGGTGAGGCAAAAACGGACGTAGCCATGCGTGTTTTAGCCGACCATGTGCGTGCCGTGAGCTTTACTATTGCTGACGGGCAACTGCCCTCTAACAATAAAGCCGGGTATGTGATACGCCGCATTTTGCGCAGGGCGGTTAGGTACCAATACCAATATTTAGGTTTCAAAGAGCCGTTTTTGAATACGCTGGTGCCGCTGTTGGCAGAGCAATTCCATGGTGTGTTTGACGAATTGTGGAACCAAAAGGACTTTGTGCAGAAGGTGGTGCTGGAGGAAGAGGTTAGTTTTTTGAGGACACTAGACAAAGGTTTGAAAAGGTTCGAAATTTTGCCACTTGAGTATTATCAGTTGGAAGCTGATACGGTCTTTTCTAATGAACCTTCAAGTATATTCAACGAGAAAAAACTTTCTTATGTAACGAAGAAGGTAAATGAATTAAAGGAATTTGTTATATCGGGACAAGCAGCTTTTGAGCTTTCTGATACATATGGATTCCCTTTGGATCTCACAGAACTCATCGCTCGCGAAAAAGGTTGGACAGTTGACATAGCTGGCTTCAATAAAGCTCTTGCCGAACAAAAAAACCGTTCCCGCGCCGCCACCGCCATCGATACCGGCGATTGGGTAGTGGTCAAAGAAGATGATAAAACCGAGTTTACCGGTTATGACGAACTGGAAACCATTGCTCATATTATCAAATACCGCAAGGTGAGCGCGAAAGGCAAGGAGCAATACCAGGTCGTACTGGATAAAACGCCTTTTTACGCCGAAAGCGGCGGCCAGGTAGGGGATACCGGGGAACTGGTTTTCCCGGACGGCGAAGTGATCACCGTGACGGATACCAAAAAGGAAAACGCGCTGATCGTACATTATACGGATAAACTACCGGGTGCAGAGGCGCTGGAAGATGCCCTGACGGCTATCGTCGACCCGGAAAGGCGGCGGAGTATCATGAGCAATCACTCCGCCACGCACTTGCTGCACGCGGCTTTAAAGCAGGTGTTGGGCGCGCATGTGAACCAGAAGGGCTCCTTAGTGAACGACGAATATCTGCGTTTCGACTTTTCGCACTTCGCCAAAGTGACTGAGGACGAGCTGGCGCAGATCGAGGCTATCGTAAATGAAAAGGTCCGCGAAAACATTCCGCTGAAGGAAGAACGCGATGTGGCTTACCAAATCGCCATCACCAGCGGCGTTACGGCACTGTTTGGCGAAAAATACGGTGAATACGTTCGTGTGATCACTTTTGATGATGAGTTCTCCAAAGAGCTTTGCGGCGGGACGCATATCAAAGCTACCGGGAACATCGGTTACTTCAAGATCATTTCCGAAAGTGCGGTTGCCGCGGGGGTAAGGCGTATCGAGGCTATAACCGGCATTGGCGCCGAGAACTATATCAACGAGCAAAGCAAACTGGTTCACCAGCTAAAAGAACTGCTTAAAAATCCGAAGGATATCGGCAAAAGCATCGAAACCTTGCTGGATGAGAACAGCAAGCTGAAGAAGGAGATCGAAAAGTCCGTGCTGGAAAAATCATCGGGTCTGAAAAATGAACTGGCTAAGAAGGTACAGCTGATCAATGGCGTCAATTTTATTGCGGAAAAAGTCGCCCTGCCCAATGCGGACGCGGTCAAAAACCTGGCCTACCAGTTGAAAGACATTGTATCTGATTTGTTTTTGGTATTGGCTGCCGATATTGACGGTAAGCCCAACCTTACGGTGATGATCTCGGAAAGTCTGGTCAAGGGCAAGGGGTTGCACGCCGGCAATATCGTAAAGGAGTTATCCAGGGAAATTAAAGGCGGCGGTGGCGGTCAGCCATTTTTCGCGACAGCCGGCGGCAGCGATGTTAGCGGGCTGGATAAAGCATTAGAAAAGGCGAAGTCGTTTATTTCTTAATAACAGCCGTAAGACGAAGCCTGTTTTTGAAGAAATCATGGTTTACATAAAAATAGCTATTTTTTACTTAATTACCTGATTATAAAATATTTAAGTATATTTTAGCTGAAATTATGTAAACCATGTAAACCATGGTCAAAAGGAAGTTAGAACCTTCGCGGAACCTGGCGCAGGAATCGGGTTTTTCGCTTATATTTGGCCTCCGCGAAAGGCAGTGTGCCAAAGCTTTGGGATAATATGACATTAGCGTCTGAAAAATATGAGCTGGTAGTAGGTTTGGAAGTGCATGCCCAGCTATCCACGCGCAGTAAAGCTTTTTCCTCCGATTCAGCAGCTTTTGGCGCTGACCCGAACGAGCATGTCAGCCCGATCTCGCTGGGCCATCCCGGTACTTTGCCGCACATCAATAAAAAGATGGTGGAGTACGCCGTGAAAATGGGGCTGGCCTGCAATAGTACCATCAACCTGAATAACACTTTTGCCCGCAAGAATTATTTCTATGCCGATCTGCCTAAAGGTTACCAGATCACCCAGGACCTGGCGCCCATTTGCCTGGGCGGGTATATCAAGGTCAGATTGTCCGACGGATCGCAAAAAGATATTGCTATTAACCACATTCACATGGAGGAAGATGCCGGCAAAAGTATGCACGATCAGCATCACGCCGATTCGCTTATCGACCTGAACAGGGCAGGGGTTCCTTTGCTGGAGATCGTATCCGAACCTGATATCCGCAGCAGCGAAGAAGCCGTGCAATACCTTACTGAGATCCGCAAACTATTACGTTACCTCGATATCTGCGATGGCAACATGGAAGAAGGCAGTATGCGCTGTGATGCGAATATATCGGTGAGGCTAAAGGGTAACACCGAATTTGGTAACCGTTGTGAGGTAAAAAATATGAACTCGATCAGGAACGTCCAGCGCGCCATCGAGCATGAATATGAACGCCAGGTTGCTGTACTTGAAAATGGTGGTTTCATCGAGCAAAATACCTTAAACTTTAACGCGGATACGGGCGAAACATCGGTTTTACGTTCGAAGGAGATGGCTAACGATTATCGTTATTTTCCAGAACCTGACCTTCAGCCCCTGTTTCTCAACAAAGAATATGTCGACGGTATCATGCAAAGCCTGCCCGCTTTACCCAATGAGCTTTACGAAAAATACACAGGACAACTGGGATTGACGGAATATGATGCTTCTGTTATAACCGCCGACCGGGAATCGGCCTTATATTTCGAGGAACTGATAACGCATACCAAAAATTATAAATCGGCCGCTAACTGGCTGATGGGTACAGTAAGATCATACCTGAACGAAAATAACATTGCCATTACTGAATTTTGTATCAAACCCGCTAACTTGGCGGCGCTGATAGCGCTGGTTGATGATGGCAAGGTGAACAATTCGGTAGCCGCGCAGAAGTTATTTCCTGCTATGTTGAATGATCGGGATAAATCGCCCGATCAATTGGCAAAAGCGCTTGATTTGCTGATCAGCGCCGGCAACGACGACGTACAGCAATTTATTAATGATGCGATAGCGAAATTCCCGGATAAGGTGATCGAATACCGCAAAGGGAAAAAAGGCGTTTTAGGTTTGTTTATGGGCGAGATCATGAAAAGCTCGAAAGGCAGGATCGACCCCCAAAAAACCAACCAGTTACTGATAAAAGAATTAGAATCGAAATGAAGAATTTAAATGTAGTTTATTGTTTTATTGTTTTATTGTTAGCAATGGGGTGCGGCAATTCTTCAAAGAATAGTGCGGGCTTCACTATTTCGGGCACAATAACTAACCCGGGCAGTCTGAAGAAGATATACCTGTTCCAGGCTGACAGCGCGGGTTTAACCATGGTCGATTCCACTACCCTGGGTGAAAGCGGGCAATTTCAGTTTAAGCGCTCGACGCCGTATGCCAATCTTTATGATCTCCGCATAGGCAAAAACAGCATTTTCGACCTGATCGCGAAAAATGGAGATGACATTACTTTTTCTACCAACCTGGCGGATACGGCTCATAACTACACAATTTCCGGATCGGACGATTCTGAAAAAATAAAAGAATTCAATAGGATAGGTAATTCTTTCAACGGGCAGATAACCAAAATAACCGAACAATACCGCGCCGAGGCGCAACGACTTGGACACGAGTCAGACTCGCTCATTGGAGTATACCGGCCACTGCTGGAAAAGCAGCTGGATGCGCAAAGCGCAGCGATACTCAAGTTCGGCAATGAAAATAAAACTTCATTAGCTGGATTTTATGCGATGACTTCTGTTGATCAGATCAAATATGAAACTCAGTTGGTGGCTTATGCCGACGCTATCAGGGATAACTTTAAAGATAACCCCGCAGTGCAGCGTTTTGAGCGTACGATGGATGACGTGAAGCCGATTTCGGTAGGGCATAAAGCACCCGATTTTACTACCGGCGGCCTCGATGGCAAGCCGGTGAGCCTTGCCGACTACAAAGGGAAATATGTGCTGATCGATTTTTGGGCATCATGGTGCGGGCCCTGCAGGCAGGAAAACCCCAACGTGGTAAGATTATACAATTTGTACAAAAACAAGGGACTAAACATATTGGGTATATCGCTTGATGTGGATAAAAATGCATGGCAGCAGGCTATAGGCCAGGATAAATTGGCATGGAACCACGCTTCGGACCTGAAACGTTTTGATGGCCCAACCGAGACCCTTTATCACATACAGGCGATACCGGCAAATTTTTTAATAGATCCCCAGGGAAATATCGTTGCCAAAAACATTATGGGCGCCGACCTTGAAGAATTTTTAAACAAAACGTTTAATAAGACTCAATAATAGGTTAAGAAAAGGTAACACTTAACAATTTGTTAATATTTGCTTAACCATTTGCTTTTTTAAAGCTTATACATTTATAGCAAATTTTTAACTATGAGCACATTGCCTAAACAGAAGATCCTTATTGTAGATGACGAGCCGGATATTTTGGAGCTGATCGAATACAATCTAAAAAAAGAAGGTTACCAGGTTTACACGGCCAAAAACGGCCAGGAAGCTGTTTCTGAAGCCAAAAAGGTATTGCCCGACCTGATCGTGCTGGATATTATGATGCCCAAAATGGATGGGATAGAGGCATGCCGCATTATGCGCACCATGCCCGAGTTCAAGAATACATTCATGGTATTTTTAACCGCACGCAGCGAGGAATATTCGGAAATCGCCGGGTTTAACGTGGGCGCCGACGATTATATCGCCAAACCGATCAAGCCCCGGGCGCTGGTGAGCCGGATTAATGCCATCCTGCGCCGCAACGCTCCGGCCGAGGAAGTAACGGATAACAAACTGGAAATTGGAGATCTTGTAATTGACCGCGAAGCTTATTTAGTATTCCAAAAGGGCGAAAAAGTAGTTCTGGCCAAAAAGGAATTTGAATTGCTGTACCTGCTGGCTTCAAAGCCCGGCAAGGTATATACGCGCGAAGTGATCCTTAAAAATATCTGGGAAGATTCAGTAGTTGTTACCAACCGTACCATTGATGTGCACATCCGCAAACTGCGCGAAAAATTGGGCGACGATATCGTCGCCACCGTCAAGGGAGTAGGATATAAATTTGAAGCATAAAAAAAAGCCCGGTTAAGGGCCTTTTTTATTTTGCGCTTACGGCTCTTTTCTTTGTAGCCGAACTTTTTGCTGCCGCTGTTTTTTTTGCGGGAACTTCTTTTTTTACTTTTGCTGATATCCCTTTGGCCTGGCTTGCAGCTTTAACTTTTATTGCTGTGGCTTCTTTTTTTGCCTTTTCAATGACCTTTTTAGCTTGGTCATCAGCCTTAACTTTTACATTGACCACAGCCTTGCGGGCTTTTGCGCTGGCAGTATTAGCTTTAGCCGCGACCGTTTTTTTCGCTGCCACAGCTTTGCGTGTAACTTTCGCTCTGCCTGCAGATGCTTTGGGTGTTAAATTATCTATGGTATCAGCTGCCTTGTCTTTTACTTCTTCGGCTGTTTCTTTGGTGCCATCCCAAAGATGCTCTATAGTTTCTTTTACCTTCTCGAAAAATCCTTTCTCTTCAGGTTCGGGTGAATTTAAACTCATGGTTTATTACAGGTTAAATGAATATTATAAAATGTTTTTTCAACTAAATAAACCTCGTAACAGTCACTTTGTTTTTGAGCGGCATAATCTGCTTTAGGCAGATACTGGTTACCCCTCATTCTCGCCGATTTATGTCAGGATTTGTGCCGTAAATACACTAAATCTTTTTAAGAAGAATATAATTAATGCTTTCGCTATATTAAATACTTATATTCACCTCATTATTATATATTTTTTTCGATTCGTGGAATAATTTTTGTGGTAAATTTAACGTTCCCCGAATTTAATTTATACTGCTGAAAGCTGTTTCAATCAGTATTTTACCAAGCTAAGCCATGTATCTGACCCTCCCATGGTAATTATTTATTTAGTTGCCTTATTATATTAAAAAAAACCAATAACCGATGAAAAAAACGTTACTTCTATCAGCAGCGGCGGCTTTGCTTTTGTTTTCATGCAGAAAGGAGCATTCCGCCTCCCCGCCTCTTTCGGGAAAAAAATATAGGGTCGCATTTAATGTGACTAATTTTCGAAGCAAACAGTCTGCTTTTGCGGTCAGGCACAACGCTCGCAACCTGGCCTCCGGTGATACCCTTGCGGCCTTAAACAGTTATTTTGATGTGTTTCACTATATCATTTATGATGACTTTAGAAATACGGTAAAACATATCGTACAAGACTCAACCATGTGCAATATGGGTACAATTGTCGACTCGCTTCCTCCCGGTACTTATCGTATCAGCATGGTTGCAGGAAAAAAATGTCTTGCTGTGAGAGACACTTTTTTCGCGAATAACGACTATGGCTATGGCGGAAATAGCTGGCAGGACACTTTTTTTGATTCATTTATGATCACAATCGGAAACGGCAATATCACCCAGGATGTTACGCTAAGGCGAACAGTTGGAAAACTGGAACTGCAAATACTGGATACCATGCCGGTCAACGCCGATAGCCTGGTCATGACAGTTTACCAGGATGCTTATAGCCAGGACCTGTTTTCTGGCGCTTTTATGAGCGGATTTATAACAGATAGGTTTGCAGTATCTGTTCCGGCATCAGCTAAGGGAAAGCCCGGTTTTACAATGGACAGGTTAATAGGCGATTGCTCCTTCCAATTCCCGGTAACCATTACCTGTAAAACGGCGGATAATAGCGTAATAGCGAGTGTCGCGGTGCAGAATGTGGATACACCTCCGAACGTGAAGACCATTTTGTCGGGCGATCTTTTCTCAGCATTAGCGGGGCATAATAGTTCGCAAACATTTACCACAAAAATTGATACGGCGTGGGGTACTACAACACACCACGCGGGCTTTAGCCTCAGGAAACGAAATTTCGGTCATTAATTAAATTCAGAAAACGATGAAAAGATCATTATATATATTATTAATAGCCCCTTTGTTCCTGTTTTCCTGTCGAAAGGATCGCGGACCGGTGACTATGACAAAGGGCCCGTCGGCGAAAAGACACGCGGTTACGGTTAGCGTTAACAATTTTAAGTTGGGCCGCGGAACGTTTGCGCTGAGGCACAAATTATCAACGCTGGCCGTCGGCGATACACTTACCAATATCGCAAGCTATGTAGACCAACTGGCTTATGTTGTACTCGACAGCAACTTTAGCCCGGTGAAGAAAATCACGCAGGATTCAACCTCGGCAAATATGGGCACCATAACTGACTCACTCGCGGCGGGCACCTATTATATCTGTATCGTAACCGGCAAAAATGGTCTTGCAGTGACCCCTTCGGCTGCGCTGCTTGGCGGGACTTATGATTATTCAGGCAAGGGGTGGCAAGATACCTTCTGGGCGCAATTTAAACTGATCATCGGTGATCACGATATTACCCGGGCAGTTACCCTCAATCGCGTTGTTGGCAAGCTCGAGGTTCAACTGCTTGATGATATTCCTGGCAATGCCGACAGCCTTTTTATCACTGTGAATGGCGACGCTATTCAGAAAACATTACTTGATTCGGCTTTTTTCTTTGGTACCGACACCATTACCTTTAAAGTTGGCATCCCGGCAGCGGCTAAGGGAAAACCCAACTTTACGTTCGACAGGCTGATTGGCGCTATCAGCCAGCCATTTACAGTTACCTTAACGTGCAAGGATTCAGGCGGTAATGTTATTGCCAACGCTAATGGTAACTCGGTAACCTGTTACGCAAACGAGAGGACCATCCTGTCAGGCAACCTGTTTACGGGTGCCGGTAATAATAGCTCCTCGCAGTCGTTTACCGTTAGAGCCGATACGGCGTGGAATACTACGCCCAACCAGGTAAACTTCGGTTTAAGGCGACATTGATCGTTATTAAAACTATCGCCACCGTTTTTCCAGCTTCAATACAAGCGAAAAGGGGTGGCGATTTTTTTGCACCACTGGAGGCACGCGGGGAAAACCCTACCCTGTTTTTCACGAGTCCGACGATTGTTTATTTGGCTGAATACAAGCATATAACAGCATTTACCTTAACGATATAGAAGTTCCAGTAACATTCCTATTACAATTGCTTTTTCTTGAATACAGGAACGGTTTTTGAACTAAAACTTTCGTCCCCGAATCTTGTTTAAACTATAATGCGAATCAATTCCCCCGTCTCGCATTATGCTGATTAACTCATCTTCTTTTCAATCGTACTTATCCACTAAATCAAAACCAGCAATGAAAAAAACGTTACTACTAACAGCACTGGCTTCGTTGTTCTTGTTTTCATGTAAAAAGGAACATTCAGGCATAATTAAAAACCCTTCCGTGAAAAAGTACGCGGTCAGGTTTAATGTCACAAACTTTACTCAAAAACAGGGGGCATTTTCAATAAGGCACAAAAACCTGTCGTCAGATACACTCACAAACCTTAACAGCTATTTTGATGTGCTGGATTGTTTTATTTACGACCAGCCGTATCCCGCAGATCCAACAATTATAAAACAAGATTCAACCATGGCTAATATGGGAGTCATTACCGATTCTCTTGCGGCAGGAAATTACACGATTATTATCATAGCCGGGAAAAAAGGACTGTCATACGATGGCCTGCTTTTTAAACCCCAGGATGCCGAATTTGGGTACGGCGGTAAATGGCAGGATGCATTCCAGACCCGGGTTTATGTAACAGTAGGGGCCGGCAATACAACTCAAAATATTACATTAAAGCGCACAGTGGGCAAATTGGAGGTTCAACTCCTGGATAATATCCCCGCAACAGCAGATAGTCTTATCGTAAGCGTAAATTCTGAAACCCTAACCCAGGAGTTGGATAACGCTATTGTTTACAACGGGACCTTTGTTGCCAACTATGCTATGCAGATACCTGCGTCGGCTAAAGGCAAACCTAATTTTGTTATGGATAGAATTATCGGCAACACGGATGAGATCAATGGAAAAACAGTAACCATAACGTGCAAGGATGCGTCGAACCACGTTATTGCAACCAAGACGGTAAACGACGTTTATTTCAAGGCGAATACCAAAACCATATTATCAGGCAACCTCTTTACAGGCAGTGGTGGTGGCCAGTCCCAGTCTTTCACGGCGAAAGCTGATACCGCATGGGGTTCTACTCCAACAACTGTGAACTTTGGCTTACGAAGACATTAAAAAGCAATGCACCCTCTTTTAAACCACCGCCTTCCTCAACTCAAAACGGAAGGCGGTATTTTTTTCCCACTACGGGAAAGCCTCCCAGCAAGCATGAGGAAATATCATGTAACAAGAATCTTACATGGCTATATAGCTTTCATAATGAGTTTGTTATGGTCATTAACTAAATTTTACTTAGAAGCGGAATGATTGTTGTCGACATAAGGGTGTATCCCGCGTTTGGGACGTTTCATTAAGCATTATCGGACTTTATGAGTAAAATATTATAACAGTTATAAACATCATAATAACCGTTATTAAAGAAGAAAGCCTAAGCCACCTCACTCCCTGCTAGCAGCTATTGCGTTGGTATTTAATTGGTTATCTAAACACATTATCAAAACAGCGCATCATGAAAAAAACCTTATTCCTGGTAGCTATTGCCGCAATTATTTTCACTTCATGTAAAAAGGAACATGGACTTACTGCAAAAACCTCATCGGCAAAAAAATATGCGGTGAACATACAGGTTGCTAACTTTAAAACGACCCACGGCAATTTCGCGCTGCGTACCAAAGCCAGCCACCTGGCTTCATCATCCGATACGCTGACTGACCTGGCAAGTTACGTCGATCTATTTTATTATGTCGTAATTGATAGCACGCTTAATTTGGTAAAAACGATCGAACAGGATTCTACTTACTGCAGTACCATGGGTACGATCACCGATTCGCTTCCCGCGGGCAAGTATTATATTGCACTGCTTGCAGGGAAAAATGGCCTTAAGATCGGTACACCGGGTCAACTCGTTGGTACCTACGGTTATGCCGGCGAACCGTGGCAGGGCACATTTTTTAGCGCATATCCGGACGGTTACCTCGGTCTGCACTGGCAGGACACGTTTGAGGACGAATTTACGATCACTGTGGGCACTCAAAACATCAATCAAACGGTTACCCTTAACCGGGTAGTCGGCAAGCTGGAAGTTACTTTACTGGATAATATCCCGGCAAATGCCGACAGCCTTTTCGTTTCAAATTTCGGCCCCGGCCCGGCAGGTCTGATCGGCGGATTTTTTCCCGTAAACAACACTTATTCGTTTGCCATACCCGCATCAGCAAAGGGGCAGCCCAATTTTACGGTTGACATGCTGCTTTATAATAATACCGGGGGTTACCTCGGGGCTGTTGATCCCGGGCAAATTTTTACAATCACTTGTAAAGACGCAGGAGGCAATGTATTAGGAACCGCGACAGTTAACCCTGTAGCCGTTTATCCTAACCAAAAAACGATAGTGTCGGGCAACTTGTTTAATAACAGGGCCCCGCAATCATTCACCGCTATAGTAGATACGGCCTGGAGTTCAGGAATCACGCAGGTAGGCTTTAGACTGAAGCACCATTGATACCAATAAGTACTTATCTAAATCACTTTATCACAATTAACGAAACCACCTAATCACAACAACATATTATGAAGAAAATCTTATTTCTGTTAACAATTGCAGCGATTGCCTTTTCATCTTGTAAAAAAGATAGTTCAGTAGCCAAGCCGCCGGTAAAAAAATACAAGGTTACTTTCAATGTAACCAACTTTTCAAGCAAGCAGGGCGCGTTTGCGTTAAGGCGCCATGCAGGCCCTTCTTCGGCAAACGCGCTTCCGTCATTGAATACTTATTTTGACGTGCTGTATTACATTGTATGGAATACTGAAAAAAGCGCGATAGAAGAGGTGGTTCAGGATTCGACGATGTCTAACATGGGTACCATTACGGATGCACTTCCGGCTGGCGACTATCGCGTTACGATAGTCGCGGGTAAAAACGGCCTGGTGATAAACCCTAATTTTTTCGGCGCCAATGATTTTGGGTATGGCGGCAATAGCTGGCAGGACACTTTTTGGACTTCCTTCCAGATCAGCGTAGGCTCTGATAACATAAGTCAGAACGTCACATTGAGCCGCGTAGTTGGCAAACTGGAAGTAAAGCTATTGGATAATATTCCGGCTAATGCGGCCAACATAACCATTTCAACAAACCAGGAGGCCTATGGAATAGACTTATGGCAGGGCTTCTATTTTTTCGACGCAACGGAAGGCGTTAACTTCACTGTTGCTATACCCGATTCGGCCAAAGGCAAACCCAATTTCACTATTGACAGGCTAATCGGCAATTGCTCAGGTGGCGATGGGTTTCCGTTAAATATCGTTTGCACCGCAGCGGATAATAGCGTTATTGCAAGCACAACGGTTCAAAATGTATACTGTAATGCAAATCAAACGACCGTAGTATCCGGCAACCTGTTTTCGGCATTAGCCACATCCAACAGCCAACAGCAGTTTACAGCAAAAATTGATACAGCGTGGGGTTCAACACCGCTACAGGTAGGCTTTAGCCGGAAACGACATTGATGCGCTGATACGGTTTATTTTTAAACCGTATCTTTGCCGGCTATGAAGTTTCCAAAGTTTGCCGACCTGGTACTGTTTGAGAATGATGATGTGATCGTGGTGAATAAGCCGCCGTTTATCAGTTCGCTGGATGAACGGGAGGGCGGAGAGATCAATATGCTGCGACTGGCTAAAGGTTATTGGCCCGATGCGCAGATATGTCATCGCCTGGATAAAGAGACCTCAGGAGCGCTTATTATCGCAAAAAACCCGGAAGCATACCGCAACATTTCTATCCAGTTTGAGAAGCGCAGGGTAAAAAAGGTCTATCACGCTATTATCGAGGGTACGCATGTGTTTGAGGATTTGAAAGTCGATCTGCCCATATTAAATACCGGCAAAGGCAATGTAAGTATCAGCAAACAGGATGGCAAGCTGGCCGAAACCTGGTTCCAGTCGCTCAAATACTTTAAACATTATACGTTGGTGGAGTGCCGGCCCGTTACCGGCCGTATGCACCAGATACGCATCCATTTAGCCACGCAGCGGGCCTCTATAGCCGGTGACGAGACGTATAAAGGTAAGCCGGTATTTCTCTCGGAGATGAAACGCAAATACCATTTGGGAAAGGACCAGGAGGAGCAGCCCATCATGAAGCGATTTGCATTGCATGCCTACGAGGTGAGCTTTAAACTGATGGATGGAAAGGATATTACTATTCACGCCCCGTATCCCAAGGATTTTGAGACGTTGTTGAAGTTGTTGGAGAAATTTGATAGTTAGTGATCAGTTTTTCTCAAACAACAAAAAATGCTGGATCGGTAAAAATTCACCATCCTGCACCAGGTGAAAGCCGTTTGCGGAAAGCTCCTTGCTTACCTGCTTTACACTCATTTTATGCAGCGGCTTTATCTCAACCTTAGGGTCTTCAGCTTTGTATTCTATCAACAATAATTTGCCGTTGGCCTTCAATGCTTTGCGAATGTTTTGCAGCATTTCGTGCGGATAAAGAAGCTCGTGATACACGTCTACCATCATGGCCAGGTCGATGCTGTTTTCAGGTAGTTCGGGGGATTGCTCTTTACCTTTGATGACGGTAACATTCTTTATATCCAATTGTCCAACCTTGTTTTTCAGGTAATTTACAGCATCATCCTGTACTTCGACAGCGTAAACCCGTCCCTGTGGCACTTTATTAGCTATCTTGAAAGTATAATAACCTGTGCCCGCGCCAATGTCTGCTACGACGCTGTTCTGATCGACGGGGAGTTTTTCGATGGTAAGATCGGAGTGTTCTTCGGCTTGCCGGGTTTTTCTTTCCAACCAGGCCGAACCGCTGAAATCCATTATCCTGGCTATCTCACGGTCGAAATACACTTTTCCCGTGCCTCCTTCGGAAGCAATCTTATGCTGGTAAACGCCATCCTGGAAGGGGCCGATCAGCAAAAGATTGAGGAGCAATAAAAAGGCGGGACGAATTAGCATAATTGCATAACACAGTCCCGCTAAATTAGTTTATTGCAGGGAATTAATATCCCAATATCTTTAATACTTGTTTACTATTTTGCTCCTCACCGAATACTTCAAAATTGAAGGTTTCGTCGCGGTTGCGGCGTATGATCACGTGTTTAGGCGATGGCAGCAGGCAATGGTGTATGCCCCCATAACCGCTTAAAACTTCCTGGTAGGCTCCTGTGTTAAAAAAACCTAAGTATTGCACCTTGCGCGTCTTAGGCATAAATACGCTGTTCATGTGTGCTTCCTGGTTGTAATAGTCCTGTCCGTCGCAAGTGATGCCGCCTAAGTTCACACGTTCATATTCCGAGTCCCAGTTATTTACCGGTAAGAGGATGTATTTTTGATTCAAGGCCCAAACATCGGGGAGGTTGGTAATGAACGAGCCATCCAGCATCAGCCAGCGTTCACGGTCATTTTGCTGTTTGCGGCCCAAAACTTTGTATAAAATACCCGATGCTTCGGCCACGGTATATTTACCAAATTCAGTAATAATGTCCGGTTCTTCAGTATCGTTATCCGCGCAAATTTCCTTGATACGGCTCACGATCTCGTTGATCATGTATTCATAATCAAAATCGAATACCAATGAATCCTTAAACGGCATGCCGCCGCCGATATCCAGTGTATCCAGATCGGGATTGATCTTTTTGAATTTGCAATACAGGGTTACATACTTTTCAAGTTCGTTCCAATAGTAAGGCGTATCTGAAATGCCCGAATTGATAAAGAAATGCAGCAGTTTTACCTTGAAATTAGGATTGGGTTCAACCTTGTTGTAGTAAAAGTCGATAATATCTTCCAGTCGTACACCTAACCTTGACGTATAGAATTGCGAATTAGGCTGCTCTTCGGCAGCTATACGGATGCCCAAATTACAAGGGGTATCCATCTCCACCTCGTCATCGTAAATGTTGAACTCTTCCTTGTTGTCCAGCACCGGGATAATGTTCTTATACCCATCATGCAGCATATCTACGATATACTGTTTGTACTGGAAGGTTTTAAAACCATTGCAGATAACGGTCACATCTTTATTCAGAGCGCCTTTTTTTTGCAGCGCATCGATCATCGGCATATCAAACGCAGACGATGTTTCGATGTGGATATCGTTTTTCAGTGCCTCTTCAACAATGTGTCTAAAGTGCGAACTTTTGGTGCAATAGCAGTATTTATAGCTGCCGCGGTAGTTGTTCTTCACAATAGCCTGCTGGAAAAGCAATTTTGCCTGTTGTATCTTTTTGGAAATGATGGGCAAATAAGTAAAACGCAGCGGCGTACCGTACGTCTCGATCATTTCCATCAAATTCAGATCATGAAAGTATAATTCATCATCTATGATCTCAAAACCTTCCTGGGGGAAACCCACACTAAGGTCAAGAAATTCCTGGTAGCTCTGCATCCTTTAAAATTTTGGCAAAAATGTAATTTTTTAATTGAAAAAATGAGGGGTCGATATTACAAATTTTATCGCTGAATTGTAAATTATTTATTAGCTAATGGTTCATGGATCATAGTTCATAGGAAGTCAGATTAAAAATTAACTGCAATCGGCCATGAACTATCAACCATCAACTATGAACCAAAGGCCTGCGTGCGCGGCAAATGCACCTCCGCCATCATGCACCTGGCACTGCCGCCTCCGTTGCTTTCGATGGTGCTGATATCGGCAAATACCGGTTTGCTGAAGGAACTTAAAACTGCTTTTTGTTCATAATTCAGCGAGTCCCAGGCGCTTTTCGACATTACGATCAGGCTTTCGCCTGCTTTGTTTTCTACTTCAAGCATATTGCCGGCAAAATGGTTCATCTGGTCAAAAGAAATCGATATCAGTTGTTTTTTCGAAGCCTTGATAACATTGACAACATTTTCTTTTTCAGCCTTATCTTTAACACTATCCAGGCAGATCACAACAAAACTGCTGCCGATGCACATCAGTACATTGGTGTGATAAATATCCATGCCATTTTGATCAACCGCGTGGAAAAGAACAGGCGTATAACCACTTTCCAAACAGAATTGTTCCAGTACGTCTTTGTTCGTCCTCGGTGAAAGACAGGCATAAGCGAGCTTATTTTCACGGTCCAGAACCATGCTTCCGGTGCCTTCCAGGAATTTATGCTCATGCTCGTACCTGCTCAGGTCGATCACATGCTTTATTTTGAACTCATCTTCCAGTTGCATGATAATATCTTCCCTGCGCTCCAAACGACGGTTTTCTGCCATCATGGGGTAGAGGAACACCGTGCCGTCGCTATGAAAGGATACCCAGTTGTTAGGGAATATGGAATCCGGAGTGTGCGGCTCGATGGTATCGTCTACCACAATAACTTCGATGTCGTTATCCCGTAAAATATTGACAAAGCCATCAAATTCTTTTAACGCTTTATCTTGTACCTGCTGCTGTTCCGCGTTGCGGTTTTGAAAGGCGTTGCTATCCGCGGTTTGCTCGTTGAACCCAAAGTTCACCGGCCGGATCATTAATATAGTTGAAGTGGTCTGGTTGTTCATAGTTCATAGATCATGGTTCATGGCCGATAAGTCACTATGAACTATCAACCATGAATTATTTGCTTACAAAACCTTATCCCTCAAAAGCGGCATACTCATGCAATGGAAACCACCGCGCGCCCTGGAAAGCTCCGATGATGGCATCAGGATCAAAGTATCCTTCATATCCTTTGGAGCCAGTTCGTTGTTCTCGAATTTTTGGAGCAGGTCGGCAACCTTAATGATGTCAAACCCTTTTTTCTTAAATGCTTCGACAGTTTTATCATTACGGTCATAACCCAGTACCACACCTTCTTTTAATGTCAGCAGGTTGCAGGAGTCGGTCCATTGTTCACGCGCGTCAAATGGAAATGTATCGTTGCCTGAATAAATGAACTTTGTCTTTTTGTTGCTTTGCAGATCGTTCTCGCTGATATCGCAAAGCAGGTCTTCCAGGCTTTTAAATGTTTTGGGCTTCGATTTGCCCTTTTCAAACTGCGCTATTTCGGTGCGGTCCTTAGATTTTTTCTCAGCAAACCATTTTACCACATCCGCTTCGGTTTCACCATCCTGTAAAGCTGAAAGTGAGCCAAGCATTACCCAGGTGTTACGCTTTACCTGCGTAAATATGGTATCGATGTGCATATAATCCCGCTTATGCGGAATTTTTACGATGGTTACCTTCTTTACCACATCGTTATCAAACAGCAGCTTCATGGCTTCATTGGCGCCGCTGAATGATGTACGTTCGCTGCAACCAATGATCACATGCTGCGGGCTCACCATCATCACGTCGCCGCCTTCCAGTGTCGTTTTACCGTCCTGTTCCTCGCCGGGGCGGAGGAAATGATGAACCGTTTCGGGTATCTCAAGGATATTGTCGCTGTAAGCGGCAAACAAGGGATGATTGAAAAATATATATCTTGCCAGTAAGGTTTCGCGTGCGCGGGCCTTTTTTGCAGGTTTGTTCAACAGCATATAATTGTTGATGGCGATGCCGATATCCCTCGAAAATATCAGGTTGGGGATAGGCGCGAAGATCATTTCGTCATCGTCCAATGAACCCGAAATAAATATTTTAGCCAGTTCAACCGGCGCGGTATCGATCAACTTTTGCTGCAAACGGTACGTGCAGCTTTCTATCGCACAAACTGATGCGACCAGCTTTTTACGTATATCGTTTTCTTCTAAAATATCTGCAAGCAGCGATTGTATCTCAACTACTTTGCTGGAAGCATGAAAGCCGGCATTGTCCGGTTTAAAAAACGACCGGTCGTTTTCTTTGGAATCGATTTCCCTTAATTTACCTTTTATTTTTGCCGGATCGAGAAAATACATCAGCAGCTTCACATAGTAGTCGTACTCATTACGGCGCATCGTATCCAGGTGCACGATGTCTTCAAACAGCCAGTCCTGCGCTTTTGAAGGTACCACTTTGCCCAAACCGCTGTCAGGGCTATGGATCAACAGGCAACGCAGGTCGCCGATCTCGGAAGTAACATCAATTTTAAAATCGTTTTTCTTTTTGGTCATAAAGGTTATAATCGTAAGCAAAGCTATGCTTTTTAGTTCATAGATGATAGTTCATAGATCATAGCCAGCCTTGCGCCGCTAAAAAGAAACCATGAACTATCAACCATGAACTATGAACCAATTTGTTAATTTTGCGCGATGAATTTTATTACCGAAGCCGTTGTTAAAGCTGTCAAATCCCTATACCAGGCTGACCTGAACCCCGCTGATATTAGTTTGCAGGAGACCCGCAAAGAGTTCGAAGGGCAGGTTACTGTGGTTACTTTCCCGCTCACCAAATTTTCCCGTAAATCACCCGAACAAACCGGGACGGAAATGGGAGAGTTTCTGAAAAGCCAGATCAATGAAATATCCGGTTTCAACGTGATCAAAGGTTTTTTGAATATTTCGTTATCCGACTCCTATTGGCTAAATACATTCTACAATGAAATATTGCCGGAAGATTTTGCGGTTTTCAAGCCTAACGGCAAAAAGGTAATGGTGGAATATTCTTCGCCCAATACCAATAAACCATTGCATTTGGGGCACGTGCGGAATAATTTATTGGGTTATTCGGTGGCGAACATACTGCAAGCTGCAGGCTACGAAGTGATCAAAGCCAATTTGGTTAATGATCGTGGTATCCACATCTGCAAATCGATGCTGGCCTGGCAAAAGTTTGGTCATGGTGAGACGCCTGAATCATCAGGATTAAAGGGCGACCATTTAGTCGGAAAATATTATGTGCTTTTTGAAAAGGAATTGCAGGTCCAGGTAAAACCGATACTTGAAAATATTTTTGACAAGCATGATATATCGCTTTTTAATAATGCTCAACAGGGAAAAATAGAGGAAGCGCTTGGGAAAATAGCCAAACTGGAAGGAAAATTGGCTGAAGACCCGGCTGAAAAAGCAAAAAAAGAACTAGAAGAAAAGATCGGCGAACAAAACGATGAGATCAAGGAAATAGCCAGGTCAAAAACTCAATTGATGATCGAAGCGCAGGCAATGCTGCTGAAATGGGAAGCCGGTGATGAAAAAGTTATCGGTCTCTGGAAAACAATGAACAGCTGGGTGTATGCCGGATTTGCCGAAACTTATAAACGCCTGGGCGTTGATTTTGATAAATTTTATTATGAATCGAATACTTACCTGTTAGGCAAAGACATTATAGAAGAGGGACTTTCAAAAGGCGTTTTCTTCAGGAAGCCGGATGGTTCTGTTTGGATCGATCTTTCTGCTGATGGTTTGGATGAGAAACTGGTTTTACGTGCCGACGGAACGTCGGTTTATATCACACAGGACCTGGGGACGGCACAGCTTAAATATGACGACTACCATATGGATGAATCCATTTATGTGGTAGGAAACGAGCAGGATTACCACTTTAAAGTATTGTTCCTAATATTGGAAAAACTGGGTAAAACCTGGGCGAAAGGGCTGTATCATTTGTCGTACGGTATGGTTGATCTGCCATCGGGCAAGATGAAGTCTCGCGAAGGTACGGTAGTTGACGCTGATGACCTGATCGATGAAATGGAGCAAACCGCCAAAGAGCAAACCGAAGCTTTAGGTAAAGTAGAAAGTTTTGGCGAAGCCGAAAAACTGGAGCTTTATCATACTATCGGGATGGGTGCCTTGAAATATTTCCTGCTTAAGGTTGACCCCAAAAAACGTTTATTATTTGATCCCAATGAGTCTGTTGATTTCCAGGGACATACCGGGCCGTTTATTCAATATACGCATGCACGTATCCGTTCGGTATTGAGCAGGGCACAAATGGGCGACAATAGCAACCCAGGCATCAAAGTGTTAGCCCCGGAAGAACGCGATCTGATCCTGCTTCTTAGCCAGTTTCCTGCAATCATCGAAGACGCTGCTAAGGACCACAACCCGGCAGCGATTGCTAATTACATTTACGAGATCGCTAAAGCTTTCAATAAGTTTTATCATGAACGATCTATATTGCAGGCTGAAGATGACACGACGAAACAATTCCGCTTGCAACTTTCTGCAGCTTCGAGTAAAGTAATCAAAAAAGGTATGGGTTTATTAGGGATCGACGTGCCGGAAAGAATGTGATTTTTTATGTGCAAATGTGCGGATGTGCAGATTCCAAATTACTCATCTGCACATTCGCACATCTTCATATTTGCACATTAAGAATTATTCCCAATGGTTCTTATGCCATCTGTAGCCACGATTAGTATGTTCCCAATTGCCTTTGACATAGGTATGCCCTTCGCGTCTGTGGTCCCAATGGCCGCGGTTATGAACGTATCTTCCGCTGCTCCAAACCCAGTCGTCACCAACCCATACGCCATCCGCATATGGCGGTGTACCCGGATCGTAGACAACCTCTGCAGGCTGGGCGGATACATAATATTCCCCGGCACACGATACCAGGAACAGGGAGCCGCTTAAAGCTAAAATAGCGCCCAATTTTGATAGTGCTTTCATCGTATTTGTTTTAAACAGATATAAATATTGACAAACAAATACTGAAAATGTTTAATTTTTAGCCCGTAAACTTATCAGCCACAGCCAGTTCCCTGCTTCCGGGAGTATATTTGTAGAAGCCGCTGCCTGATTTCGCGCCGAGGTGACCGGCTGCTACCATATTCACCAACAGAGGGCATGGTGCAAACTTTTGATTGCCGAAACCATCATACAAAACCCGCAAAATGGCGAGACATACATCCAGGCCAACAAAGTCAGCCAGCTGCAATGGCCCCATCGGGTGGGCCATGCCCAGTTTCATTACGGTATCTATTTCCTGAACGCCGGCGACACCTTCGTACAGCGTATATATGGCTTCGTTGATCATTGGCATCAGGATGCGGTTGGCCACAAAGCCGGGATAATCGTTCACCTCCACAGGGTCTTTACCCAGCTTGCGCGATAGATCCATTATCGTCTTTGTCACCTCATTGCCGGTTGCATAACCTCTTATCACCTCCACCAGTTTCATTACGGGGACAGGGTTCATAAAATGCATCCCAATAACCTGCGCCGGGTTTTTGGTCACCGACGCGATCTGTGTAATCGATATGGATGAAGTATTAGATGCCAGTATCGTCTCAGTGCCGCATATTTCGCTTAACTGCTTAAATAAGTTAAGCTTAATATCCTTATTCTCGGTGGCTGCCTCGATCACCAGGTCGGCATTTGAGGCGCCGGTTTCCAGATCGGTATAAGTAGTAATATTGGAAAGGGTAGTGGCCTTAGTATTGTCATCGATAGTGCCTTTGCTTACCTGGCGGTCGAGGTTATTGCTTATTGTTTTTAACGCTTTTTGCAAAGCTTCTTCGTTGATGTCAACTAATGAGACTATGAATCCGTTTTGAGCAAATGTATGTGCAATGCCGTTGCCCATGGTACCCGAACCTATTACCGTAATATTCTTCATGCGAGGGTTAAATAATTGAAGGTGCTAAGGTGAGGCTAATTATTTATTTGACAAAATAATTAGAGGCTGATATAACTTCCGGCTTCAATAATGGCCTTTTTGTCAACTATTTCATATTCCGGGATATTGCCCAGTAATTTTATCCCGGTGTAGCCGGGGATATAATCTTCCGAGGACAAGTCCCTGGGTCCATTAAAAATGATGCCCCGGACAGGGATATTTTGTTGCTTGAGCGTATAAATGGATAAAAGGGTGTGATTGATACTCCCAAGATAATTTTGCGAAACCAATATCACTTCCGCGCCTAATTTTTTGATCAGGTCTATCATGAGGAAGTGCGAATTAAGCGGCACCATCAAACCACCAGCGCCTTCGATGATAAGCCAATTGGCTGTTACAGGAGCAAGAATCTTTTCGGGTTCGATGGTTATACCATCAATTGCTGCGGACTTATGCGGCGAAAAAGGCTGCGTAAGCCGGTAGGCTTCAGGATGGAATTTTGTGATCGTATTTGACACCAACTCTTTTACCTTCGAGGTATCACTATTTTCCAGATCACCGGATTGAACGGGTTTCCAATAGTCAGCTTTCAGTTTTTCAACCAAAATTGCCGATACTATGGTTTTTCCTATCCCGGTTCCTATCCCGGTTACGAATATGTTTTTGTTTTCAGGCATGAACTAATTGAATGAGTTTTTCCGCTAATGAAATGATCTCTTCGCCGGTATTGTACGAATGCAGGCATATACGTAATCGCTCGGTACCAGCTGGAACAGTCGGGCTCAAAATGGGACGGATATCAAAGCCCGCATTTTGCAGTAGCTCCGCGAAACTTCTTGTTTTTCCATTGCCGCCTATCACCAGGCATTGAATGGCACTATCGCTTGGCAACAAGTTTAAGCCACGCATCTTTTGTTTGAACAGGCTAATGTTATCCCTGAGCTTTTGTATTTCGTTGCCAGAAGATGAAAGTAATTTATAGGCGGCCCTGACCGATGCCAATTGGTGGAAAGGCGCGGCGGTCGTATAAATAAAAGACCGTGAAAAGTTGATCAGGTATTCACACAGCATATTACCGCCCAGTACGATCGCACCATGACAACCCAATGCTTTTCCGAAGGTGACTATTCTCGCAAAAACCCTGCTTTCAAGTTTTAACTGAACAATTAAACCATTGTAGAACAACCCGGTAGCATGTGCCTCATCAACAATCAGTTTAGCATCGTATTTTTCACAAAGATTCAATATTTCTGCGATCGGCGGCGTATCGCCATCCATGGAATAAACACTTTCTATGGCTACATAGCAGTTGCCTTTGCCGTGTTTCAATTTTTCTTCGAGGCTGTTCAGGTCGTTATGCCGGAAGGTAAAACGGTTGGCAAAACTTAATCTCGATCCATCAATGATCGAGGCATGGGCCAGTTCATCCATAATAATTGTATCGCCTTTTTGGGGAAGCGATGAGAACAAACCAATGTTGGCATCATAACCGGAATTGTATAACAGCCCTGCCTCGCTCAGGTGAAAGGACGCGATGCTTTTTTCCAGTTCTTCGGCATAGGCTGTATTACCGGATAGCAGTCGCGAACCGGTCGAGCTATTCAATGCCGCGGGATTCGATTCAATTTCCTTTTCGATGAATTGCTTTAACGCGACGGATCGCGCGAAGCCCAGGTAATCATTCGAGCAGAAGTCGATCAAGCCGCTTTCGGGCTTTAACGATCTGTAAGTGCCGCTTGCTTTTCTATCGTCAAGTTTTTTCAGAATAAAATCTTCTGCTGAGTTCAACTACAATAAATTTGTGCTAAAATAGAAAAAGGCGACCATCGGGCCGCCTTTTTACAAATACTTTTTGTGGCTCGTCGTTAGTTACCGCCGCCGCCACCGCCTTGCTGCATTCGGGCGCGCATTTCATCCTGCATCTTCTTGTAAGCAGTTTGCTGATCGGGGGTCAATATCGCCATAATCTGGGTGGTGGTCGCCTGTCTCAACGGCATCATTGCCGATCTCATCGCATCTCTATCACCATTGGCCGCAGTCCTTATACTATCCATTTTAGCTGCCTGCGTCTTAAAAATCGCTGTTACTTTCGCTGTCTGGTCGTCCGTAAGTTTTAACTGTGTTTGCATTTGTTTGGCCCTGTCCTCCGGGCTCATTCTCATTCCACCGCCACCTTGTGCGCGGCTAACTGCCGCAAATCCAAGAAGGATGCAGCACATTAACAAAAATTTCTTCATCATTTTAGTTTTTTAGGTATTCTGATCTTTTTGATAAAGTTAGAAGCATTTGGTTTAGTAGCACGCTTGTAACTTAATTGTTGCTTTGCAGTTTGGAGATGGAACGCTGCATCTGCGCCATCATTGCTGTGAGGCTTTCCATTGTAGGTTCGGGAGCAGGAGTGGGCAGTTGCGTGGATATATAGCCTCTTGCCTTCCATATTTCCAGGATATCTTCCCCGTTTATTTCATAGGGTTCGTAAACCGGGTTGTCGGATACCAATTTTAGCTTTTTCTGCTCCTTGAATTTTCCGGTCACACGTTTATATACCACGCCGTCATTTTTGGACACTACTACATAGGTATCGCCAGATTTCAGGTCACCCCAGTTTTCCAGGTATTCACCTATAATAATACTACCAGAAGGTAATGGCAACATCGAATCGCCTTTGATCTCAAATGCCCGGAAAGTCCCGTTCTTGAACATCGGCAGATAGAATTTGGGCAACTGTGCTACATATTCAGGGTCAGCATAACCGTTCAGGTAACCGGCGCTGGCCTTAAGCGGTACCATTTCGATATTCTCATTATCATCTTTATCTACAGAAATGCTCAGGATGCGCAGGTTCGCAGGATCGCCTTTTGGCTTTGGCGCCCACTTTTCGTTGATGATCTCATTGATAAAATCATCTACAGTGATCTCAAAAAACGATGCCATGTGTTTGAGCAGTTCGTATTTGGGTTCTGCACGCTCTTCTTCATAAGCACCTACTAATGACCTTTTTATGCCGATCTGATCGGCAAATTGCTGCTGGGTGAGGCCTTTTTTCTTCCGGAGGAATTTAATATTTGATGAAATAATTGACATAAAAATTTGGAATTGCTAAAATTATTAGTATTTTTATGCTCATAAAATTAGTAATTATTTTTTAAACAGCAAATTTTTATTGAAATGAAACGCTATATCTATATTATAACCGACCGCAACAGGAATAATTTACATGTTGGTTTATGCTCTGACCTGCTGAAGACGCTGCAATTTTACCGCGATATGCCTACTTTGTTTTTTGACAATTCGCAGCAACTGAACAGGCTGGTTTATTTTGAGGAGATCAACAATGAGGACCAGGCGATGGAGCGTTTCAAATTTGTAAGCACATTTACCCGCCCGCAAAAAGAAAAGATGATCAGATCGGTAAACCCTGATTGGGTAGATCTGACCATCGGTTTGAGTTTTGAAAATACGATGAAAGCAAGGCCAATGCTGCGCCCTTCAATAAGCGCTGCGCGTAAGCTGGTTACTTTTTAATGAATTTCAGCGCGCCGGAGTTCATGCAATAGCGTTTCCCGCCTCGATCAGCAGGGCCGTCATCGAAAACGTGCCCTAAATGAAGGCCTGTACTCTTCTCGACCACTTCGTCGCGGACCATGCCATAGCTGTTGTCTTTTACGACCTCGATCTTTGAAGGGTCTACAGGCTTTACGAAGCTCGGCCAACCTGTATGGCTATCGTATTTATCTTCTGAGGTAAATAAAACATCGCCCGTTGCGGCGCTTACATAAACACCTTTTTCGTGGTTGTTCCAATAAGCATTATTGTAAGCCGGTTCGGTGCCCCTTTCAACCAATATTTCATACTGGTTTGGCGTGAGTGTCTTTTTCCATTCAGCAGCCGGTTTCTTTTTCGATTGCGCGCTGCCGGTTTGCGCGCCAAAAGCTACGATGGAGCAGATTGCCGTAAATATTATTGTGATCTTTTTCATACCCTAATTTACGAAGTGAAATTGTGCACGGTTTGCTGATGAAATGTCATTGTTTTGCCTTCGGCAGTAAAACAGCGGTTACCATAAAGAGTATCCCATTGCTTTGGTCGATATCCAACCGCGCTACAATGCTTTGGCCGCCATTAGCATCGGTCAGCACAATATTGCGGTTTTCATTGATCCGCGCGGTCAGCGTGTCTCCGGCAAGCGTGGTAAAGGCTGCCTGTCCGTTGCCGGCCTTGATCTGCCTTTCTATATCTTTTGATGTCACCTTGCCTTGCAGCGTATGATAATTTACCAGGTTGATCAAAGCTGCTTTATGAGCAGGCAGAAGGAGGGTATCCAAAACTCCGGGAGGCAGTTTATCAAAAGCCTGGTTGGCTGGAGCAAAAAATGTGATCGTGCCAGTTTTTAGATTTTCTGCAAGCCCCGCAGCATTTATAGCTTTGACCAAAGTAGTAAATTGGGGGGATGCGGAAAGGTTGTCCATTAAATCTTTTGATGAAGACATAACCGTCCCGTCAACATTCTTTGTTTTGACGATCTTCGCTAAAGCAGAATCAGCCTTTTGGGCAAATACCAGCGAAACATTCAAAAGCAACAATATGGTAAGCAGCTTCTTCATGGTTTTTACCAACCTGGTGTAAATCCTAAGCCGAATACGGGTTTACCGATATCCGTGCGATTGATCGGCCAGGCCAGGTATGGCTCCAGGATAAAGTATCCAAATAAATTAACACGCAGCGAAACGCCGGTACTGAATGCAGGTACCTTTGAATAGGTTGGATTAAACAAGGATTTGCCATTTTGATCTGTTGCCTGCTGGTTTGTCGCGGGATCGATCAAAGGTGTATAACCGGTTATACTGGGATTAGTCTTAAACTCTACCTTATCACCCTGGCTCCAGGCCAAACCTGCGTCACAGAAGAAGTTCAGTTCGCTAAAAAACACCTTCGATTTGATCGCGGATAATTTTTCAGGACCGGTAAAAGGCAGCCTGACCTCAAAATTTGCCATTGCCAGGCGTTGCCCTGAAAGATCGCCGATGGTGAAATTATTGGTAGGAGTTTTATTGTTGCCACTGTAGAACGTTTGCGCCTCATAGCCCCTGATATAGAAGGGATAGCCTAAGTACAGCGGGTATAGGCCATTATCGTTAGATAGATCACCAAAACGGCCGTACAAATATAATCGTCCTGCAAAGGTCACAGGGGCTGAGCGGATATATTTACGAAGGTCGATAGTAGGCGCAAAAAAATGATAAGTGCCGAAGTCATACTCAGCTTCAATGCGGTAGCGAAAACCATTTAACGGCGAAGCAACGCCGAAATATGAATTATCGCCAACAAGAGAAGTACTTACATTCATCAGCGTAAGCGGGATCAGTTGTATCCCGCCATTGCTGGGATCGGAATTGTAGTTAGCATTGGAAACATGCTGGTGATCGCTGCCAAGGTAGTTTTCCTGCCTGGTTGTATCAAAAAATGTGCTATACCTATCAACCCGGTAATAGTAATGGGATATGCCGGTGCCAAATTCGATACGATTTATTTTCGACAATGGGTAAGAGGTAAACAGGTTTACCTGGTCTTCAAAAGCTCTTATAATATCAGTACGCTGCTCGTATGCCGGTTGAGAAGTAGTCTTGCCGGTTTGAAAGTTCGTTAAAACAACGTTATAGTTAGCAAACTGGAAAGGAATATGCGAAACGCCCACGCCGAAATTCCAGCGGCCCTGTTGGTTTATGTAAATGAACTGCCCCCCGAAGTCGTAAACCTGGCCATTAACATCAAGGCCGGCATAGATCAGGTTATGGCCCAATATGTCGCTGAAAACGCCTTGTATCCCGCTGGAAAGGCCCGCACCGAACTGGCTTATCGAAGCGCCGACACCGCTGCTTGCCAGGTAATCCAGTTTGAACTGCGGCCGGTAGGGGATCAGTTTGATCGAATCGGGAGGTATCCTTTTATAAGCCAGGAAATTATTCAGGTTAGAGTTGATCAGGTCGACGCCTACCGCACGGAACGGCGGTAGCATGGCCGCATCAAAATTCAGCGCTTGCGGATCAACTGACTTCGGCGTAAAATCGGATGCTTTGGCGTTATACAAGAAGTATTTTTGCGCATTATAGTAGGAATAAACAATATCATCGCTATTAGATATGCTGATAGCCGGCGAATATTCCGTAATACCAGAAATGCCTGTAAACAGGCTGGTCATTTGTTCAACCTTACCCGTACTTAAGGTATATCTGTACATATTGCGGAACCCATCCCGGTTGGAAAGGAAATAAACCTGGGTGCCATCGGCTGAATATTGCGGGTCGAGGTTATTTGCCCCATCGAATACTTTTATATCGGTAACCTTGCCTGTAGCCAGGTCCAATTCGGCCAGGTTAAAGCTGATATCCTGCGACAGTGATTTATCATAGGTGGTACGGTCACTCGTAAATATGATCTTCTTGCCATCGTGCGAAAAACATGGCTGATAATCCGAATATTTGTCATTGGTAAGCTGGGCAACGGTTTTAGTAACAAAGCTATACATGTAGAGGTCGCTTTGACCCTCGGATAGCCCGTCAAAAACGACGTTGCTGCCGTCAGGCGACCAGCTCAGGTTGCTGAACTGTTCGGCTTTCCCCATTGAAATGTCATCCAGCACACGGCCATCAGGAATACTTACAATTAGCATGCGATTACGACCGTGACTAAAAACGCTGAACGCGAATTTTTTTCCATCAGGCGACCATGCGCCGGCTGATTCTATAAAATTGAATTCATCTATACGCGTATTGGATATTTTGTTGGTAAGCTTTTTCAGCACCCTGCCCGTATGCGCGTCGGCCAGGTAAAGGTCAACCGTAAACAGGTCCTTTTCAGACAGGAATGCCAGGTACCTGCCATCAGGGCTTATAGCAGGCGCTACATTCATTTCGCCCGAGTTTTTATTATCAATTATCCGTTTTCCGACCGGCTTCTGTACTGTATCCTTTAAAAGAGACCTGTAGCTTGTTTCAATGGAATTTTTCCAGAGATTCGATAAGGTTTTGTCATCATAGCCAAATGTTCGGCGGATACCATATTCCAGGCCAAACCTGGCCGTATTCTTGAAAAATGGTACAATGACCGTATCGCCATAAGTGGAACCGACGAACGACCAAAAAGCCTCGCCATAACGGTATGGGAAGTATTTATTTGTTTCGGTTAGATCCCGGATAGTAGGGATGTTTTTATTCAGATAGGCGTCCCTCATCCACATGGCGGTAAATGCGTCTCTTTTGCCTAAAGACAGGTATTCGGCCATACCTTCTATCATCCACAGCGGCATGTTGCCCAGGTTCTCATAGTTGGTCGAGTCGTGCCCAAGCAGCATGTGATATTGAAATGCGTGCACCAATTCGTGACCTATAACGTGACGCGTTGTTTGATTGGTCTCCATTATAGGCATCACCACGCGGTTTTTAAGCCCTTCGGTAACTCCCCCGGTACCCACGCCAATATCGCCTCCAATGGCGGTAGTTTGCTGAAAATCCGGGTGATCAGCATATAGGATGATCGGGTTCGGCTTCTTGAAGGTATCCCTGAAAACCTGCTGATGTATGGTATACCACAATTCACTTTCCTGGGCGAAGCGCTTGATCAGGCTGTCATTTTTAAAATAATAATATATCTCGAAATGAGGAGTTCGGTATACTTTGAATTTCAGGTTCTTATACCGCACTTTATTTTGTCCGAAATACTGGGCGTCGGCATTTAAGCTTAACAGCAAGGTGCCTACCAGGCAAAATAGAATGATGCAATACCTGTTTATCCGAATAAAATGAAGGTAGAAATTATTCATAATCAGTCTGCGGATATAAGGCTAAATTTTGAATTTGGATTTACTGTGTCAATATAACAGTTCGAATGCATAGATTATTATTTGTCCTTTAAATTTAACTTGTCATGACTATCTACGGCTGCTTCAGCTAATCCGTTGGCTTGTTCTCCGGGTTTTCCTCATCAGCCGGTTTTACTGCCGTGGTATCCAGGGGCATCGACAGGCTATCGTCAACCGTCACACCCGTGTCAATCCGTGGCGATGGACAATTGTACGGCTTAGTGATCTTGACCCAGGGTTTAGGGAACATTCCGTACGTGTACCCGCTTTTTGGATCAGCATAAACTTTCTGCATAAAAGCACCGAAAATAGGTAGTGCGGTATGCGAGCCCTCGCCGGTTTCCGAACTGGTAAAATGTACGCTCCGGTCATCGCAGCCCACCCAGATACCAGTTACCAAATCTTTGGTAATAGCCATATACCAGCCATCCACATATTTTGATGAGGTGCCTGTTTTACCGCCGATCTGGTTATCCTTTTTCCATAGCCCCGGATATTCCCATAGTGCCTGTGACGTTCCGCCCGGTTCTTCCATACCGCCTCTGAACATATACAGCATCAGCCATGCTGTTTCTTCACTCAGCACTCTTTCTTTTTTTAGTTTGAACTCTGCCACAACATCACCGCTCTGGTCAACGATCTTGCTCACCAGTATGGGATCGATGCGTTCGCCTTTGTTCAGGAATGTACTGTAAGCCCGGGCCATTTCATAAACCGAAACATCATTGGTGCCCAGCGAAACTGAAGGGACTGATTTCAGGGGACTTTCGATACCGCACTTATGGGCGTAATTCACGATCTTATCCCAGCCTACTTTTTCAGTTACCTGTGCTGTGATCGAATTGACAGACTTGCCCATGGCCCAGCGCAGCGACATATCCATATAGCTAAAATGGAAGTCGGCATTCTGCGGCGCCCATACATCGGGCTTGCCGTTGTCAACGAAACTGATCGATACCGGTTTATCCGTAAATTTGTCACAAGGGGTGAAGCCGTTATCAATCGCGGTCACATAAGCGAATGGCTTGAATGTCGATCCTGCCTGCCTTTTGGATTGGTTCACATGATCGTAGTGAAAATAACGATGATCGATACCACCAACCCATACTTTTATTTTGCCAGTGGATGGCTCAATAGTCATCATGCCTGTGTTGAGTATTTTGGCGTAGTATTTTATCGAATCGACGGTTGAAAATGTAGTATCCCTATCCCCGTTCCACGAGAACACTTTCATTTTCTTTTTCTTCCCGAAATATTGCTTTATCTGGGTGGTATCGCCGTGATATTTCTTGTCAAGCAGTTTATAGATCGGCAAGCGCTGTTCATTTTTCAATATGAAATCGGTGATGATATTGCCATCCAGGTCGCGCCAGGGAACCTTATTACCCCAAAGGTTGTAAAAGCGATTTTGCAGCATCTTCATTTTCTCGGCAACAGCCTCCTCGGCATATTGCTGCAGGCGCGAATCTATCGTGGTATAAATTTTAAGGCCATCTACATAGAGGTCGTAGCCGTTTGCCTTGCACCACTTGTCCAGCCATTTTTCCACCGCGTCGCGCAAATAGGAATCGCCCTGCGACTCATCTTCCACGTAACTCAAGTCGAGGCCAAGAGGTTGTTTGATATCTTCAGCATATTCATTTTTGGTGATATAGCCATATTTCTCCATCTGGCCCAGGACCGTATTACGCCTGTCCATGCTTTTATCGGGGTTCCTGATAGGGTTGTAGGTCGAGGTAGCTTTAAGCATACCGATCAGCATGGCTGCCTGGGCCTGTGAAACGGAATCAGGATTTCTATTAAAATATTTCAGCGATGCAGCTTTGATACCGAAGGTGTTGTTACCAAAGGGAACGGTATTGAAATACAGCGTCAGTATCTGCTGCTTATTGTAAACATGCTCGATTTCATAAGCTGTTATCCATTCCTTGCATTTGAATACGATAGTACTAATTAGCGGCACGTGCCGTATTAAGCCTTCCGATTTTTTTTTGCGTGTCTCAAAAAGATTCTTTGCCAATTGCTGCGTGATGGTGCTTCCGCCCCGCCGATCACCTTTAGCGGTGGATAGCATGCTGGTGAAAAATCCATAAAAATCAACGCCTCCATGCTGGTAGAAACGTGCGTCCTCGGTCGCAACCAGCGCATTGACCAGGCTGGGGGAGATGTTCTTAAAGTCAACCGGCGAGCGGTTCTCCCTGTAGTAACGACCTATCAATTTCCCGTCGGCGTAATAAACCTCCGATGCAACAGACATAGATGGACTCCGGATATCATCCATGGTCGGCGAGTAACCAAATAACCATAAGAAGTTTAATTCGATAGCACAGAAAAAGATGATGACAAAATATGCAAGGACAACAGTATAGCGAAGAAACCTGTTTTTTATTTCTTTGAACATTGGGTAAAGATGTAAAATATGCCGTTAACTGGTAGCATGGACGGCAAATATAAGTAACGGAACATTATCAGATAAATTTTAACTTCGTAGACACACAAAATTTTACTTCGCTGCTTTTATTAATATGTCGCATTTTACAGATAGGTTTAAGATAACAGATGGTAAAAAATTTTCCCTTAAGGATTTTGATGCCGGCTATACAGCCGAATTTGAAAAGGAAGACGGCGACGCCGTCTTAACGGAACTGATCAAAAAGACAGCGGCTGTGCAGGATGAGCTTTACGCCGAAAAGACCTACTCCTTGTTGATTATCTTCCAGGCTATGGACGCTGCGGGAAAAGATAGCGCGATAGCGCATACCATGTCGGGCCTAAATCCACAGGGGTGCCAGGTTTTTAGTTTTAAGCAGCCTAGTACCGAAGAATATCAACATGATTTTTTGTGGCGACATTATAAAGCGTTACCCGAGAGCGGGCGTATCGGCATCCATAACCGCTCGCATTATGAAAATGTGCTTATTACAAAGGTCCACCCCGAAGTGCTTTTGAAGGAAAACCTTCCCCGTGCGGATAGTTTAAAGGTGTTAGGCAAAGAATTTTGGAAGCGACGCTACCATAGTATTCGCGAGTTCGAAAAGCATTTATATAACAATGGAACTATCATTATTAAATTCTTTCTGCACGTTTCGAAAGATGAACAAAAAAAACGTTTCCTGGAACGAATTGATGATCCTTCAAAAAACTGGAAGTTCTCGGCAACCGATGTTGCAGAAAGGCAATATTGGGGTGAGTACATGAAAGCCTACGAAAAAGCGATTAAGGAAACAGCTACAACCGAAAACCCCTGGTATGTAATACCCGCCGACAAAAAGTGGTTCACGCGTATCGCGATCTCGGAAATAATACTGCGAAGATTTAAGGAGTTGAAATTGAAGTATCCGGTACTACCAAAAAAGGAACGGGAAAAATTAACAGCAATAAAGAAAAAGTTGGAAAAGGAGTAGAGACGTCCCGAATAGTTGGGACGTCTCCTACAAATATATTCAAAATATTACAGGTTCAAATCCCTGGGAACATGGTTTGTGCTTTCTCGCCAATTAGGGGGATAGGTTTTTTCTGGCCGTTAACAGCTCCAATAAAACCTATGAGCCATAATGCGAACAAACCTAACCTGATTACCCAATCGACAAGTAAAAACAGCCAGGCAAGGGTGAGTGAAAAGGAAAATAAAAGGGCCGAAACGACCACCGCCCAAATAATATAAATCCCAAAACCTACGATGTATAAAAGTAGCGTTTGTCTGAGTTGATAACTTCCGAGTTCGGTTTTTTTCTCGTTGTGCATAGCAAAATAGGCGATAAGCCATCCGATAATGGTTATGTAGCTGACGATGCCTGCATTTTTTCCATTATCCGTCGTGGTAATGTTGTTTTCTGGTTCCATGATAATTAGCTATTAGGTTGTTTGGTTGAGTAAATATAACTAATTATCAGAAAGATACAACTTTTATTCGATGCTTATTTTCATGCCGAGATGCAGCGCACATCAGGGAGCCCGGCCCGCCATATCCCTTTTTTTGTGACCGCTATCATTATTTAAACTAATTCTAAATAAGTTCTTTGAATTTAAAATTTGGCTTATATATTTGCCATTAATTAGAATTAATCTAAATAAAAATAAGAATGAAAACAAAGTTTTACCCTTCAAAAATCATCTTTATATTTTCGATAGCAATTCTTTACATAACATCAGCCCGCGCACAAAATACGACCGGAAAAATTTCGGGTGTTGTTAAAAATTTCAATGGCAATATTGTCCATTTGGCCAACGTAACAATCAGCGGATTAAATAGCGTTACCAGTACAGACGAGAACGGCGCTTACTTATTTGAAAATATAAAACCGGGAACGTACAGTTTAAAAGTAACTTTCATTGGCACAAAAGGCGCTGTTAAAAAAGTAGTGGTAAATGCAGGGGAAACAATGCAGGCTGATTTTGTCCTGGCCGAATCACTTTCAGATCTTAAACAGGTAACGATCAATGCGGGTAAGCCTTTGAATACAATACCGGTAAGCATCGGCAAATCGGGCATACGTCCGTTAGACCTGCCCCAAAGTACGGGTGTGGTAAGCAAGCAGGTGATCGAAGATCAGCAGGTAAATCGCCTGGGTGAAGCCATTCGCAACGTAAGCGGGGTAACCCTTACCCAAACGCGCGGCGGGGTGGGCGAAACATTCACGGCGCGTGGTTATAGCATAGGTATCAACGGCGGAGCGGGTAGTATTTTTAAAAATGGAGCGGTGGTAAATACTGCCGGCTTTCCTGAGACAAGTACCCTGCAATCCATTGAGATTTTAAAAGGCAGCGCCGCATTATTATATGGCAACGTATCCGGCGGACTGGTGATCAATATGATAACCAAAAAGCCAAAATTCGAAGAAGGTGGTGAAGCCTCCATGCGGTATGGCAGTAATAACGAGTATAAGCCGACTATCGATTTTTACGGCCCGATATCAAAAGATGTCGCTTACCGGACAATCGCCACCTATGAGAATGACGACAGCTATCGCAAGGGTGTAAAAACGGAACGGTTTTATGCTAACCCGTCGTTATTATATAACCTGGGCAAAAATACGACGATGATCATTGAAGGTGATTTCCTGCAATCAAACCTTACCCCCGACTGGGGCATAGGATCGTTGAATAACGGGCAGGCAATACCTACCATGGTGCCACGATCTCAATTTATCAATACGGCCTGGGCGTACAGTCATATGAACCAATATACAGGATCGTTAACGATCAACCATTCCTTGAATGAAACCTGGAATTTAAATTTTATTTCTTCGGCACAAAGCACCAATATTAATTCTTACGGCTCAAACCTTCCCAATACGGTAAGCGCCACCGGCGACTGGAACATGGGACTGGCCCGCGCGAATACGCACGAAGGCGACTACACCGCGCAGGCAAACTTAACCGGGAAATTTAAGACGGGGAGTATAGGACATCAATTGCTATTAGGGACAGATGTTGCAAAAGTGATCAACGTGACAAACGGGTACAGCGTTAACGGTCAGAATATCAGTACTTATATCTATAACAAGATCAATACGATCGACCTGGGTAAATATTCGCAGCGCACTGATATTCCAACAGCCCTCGATACTTCCCGTACCACGGCACCCGTTTATCGCTTCGGTACTTATGTGCAGGACCTGGTAAGCCTGACTAATAAATTTAAAGTACTGGCGGGAGTCAGGTGGTCATGGCAGCAAACCGATCAAACCAGTATTGATTACTTGTTAAAGGGTACGACCGCTTTGGGAACGGCTGCAGCGCGTTATGACCGAGCGTTTTCGCCAAAGGCGGCGTTGATATACGAACCTTTCAAAACTACGTCTGTGTACGTTAGCTACAGCAATAATTTTATCGTGAACAGTGGTACGGATGTAAATACCGGGCAGGGGCTAAAACCATCTATTATCAACCAATATGAAGCCGGCATCAAAAACGAACTGTTTGACGAAAAGCTAACCGCCAATTTTAGTATTTACCGAATCATTAATAATGACGTGGCCGTCGTATCACCGTACCAGGCAGATGGTATAACCGCAAACAGCGACAACACGGTTAAAACCATGAGTGGTCAAACCACCAGCGATGGATTTGAGGCCGATATTACGGGCAATATGAGCAAGAATTTTTATTTTATTGTCGGCTATGCCTATAACAATGCACGGTATACTAAAACATCGGGCTTGAAAGGGTCAAATATTGAAGGTGAGCGCCTGGTGATCAACCCTAAAAATACGGCCAATGGCAGTTTGTTTTATACCTTCGCCAAAGGTGCTCTGAGCGGAGTTAAGGTTGGTGCATCTGTATTCTATACCGGTGCGCGTTTGGCAGGGTATAATAACACAGTGGGACAGGCCCAGTCGTATAGCCGTTTATTGCCTGTAGGTGGTTTCACTACCCTTGATCTTTCGGCTGGCTATTCCTTTAGAAATGTTTCCCTTTTGGCAAGAATATCCAACGTAACGAACACGCTCAATTATCTTATCCATGATAATTACAGCATTACGCCTATAGCGCCGCGGCAATTTTTAACAACTTTGGCTTATAGATTTTAATAAGACATGTTGGACAGGGACGCATTGAAAAATAATTTATTTCCGTTTTAGTAGCCTGTCTAACCAGTTGTCACGCTCCTTAACTAAGCCTAAATACTTGTGATATCTTAAGCCTGAAGTTTTTTCATTTGCATATTTTTCAGCCAGCCTTTCATATTCTTTAGCTTGCTCGGAGTTGTGTTTGTATTTATTTATTATCGATAAAATAGAGTATTGTTTGTATTTTTCAATAGGAAACGATATCAAATTTTGTGATAATCTATTTAGAATAATCGTTTCAACATCGTCAAATAGTTTTGTCTTGTTTGTCTTAACTATCAACTCTGAGTAGTTAAGGTAAGCCGGCGTTATTACCTGGGGGTACACCCTTTCAAAATCAATAGCTTGTTTGAAATATTGAATTGCCTTTTCAAAATATCCTCTGATTTCATAAATCTCACCTAATGTATATAAAGACTGGGCCTTCTCGAATTTTTCATCAGGATAGTCTGTAAACAGCCTGTTTATTAATGACTCTGCAATATCAAGTAGTTTTAGTTCTTTAGTTTCGACCAGCTCTAGTGCTTGTATTTTTAAATATTGGGCACGTCCATCCTTTCTTGCCCTCGCAAGTTTTGCGAAAAACTCTTTTTCATCATCTTCGGTCCAGGTCTTTCTTCTATACCATTCTGTCATGACCACGATTATTGAACAGTGATTTCATCGGCAAAAATATAGGATGGCTGACCCTTGCTTTCGTGCCAGTCGGGCAGGGGGCCATATTGTTTAGCCACTACTTTAATGTAACGTGCTTTGGTGTTCATGAGGGCTGAAAAATCCTGCGTTTGCACAGTCAGATCCTTAATATCTACTTTGGTATTTAAGGTTGAAGCCAGTTTATAGTTCGTGCCATCGTCAGAGGTCCAAAATTCCACAGTTTTTGGGAATACGATCCATGCACGGGTATCCTGCAAGGTGCCTAAACTTACGGATTTAACCGGTTTAGACTGGCCCATGTCGATCACCGCGATAAGGTCGTTTCCCTGGTAGCCCTGCCAATGTCCCAGGCGCCAGCTTACTTTGCCGCGCAATCCGTCGATAAGGCTTTCATCGCCTTCTGCCGGGTAGTTGGGCAAGTATTTGGTCAGCAAGGTGAGTTTAATGTCGTCTCGTATTTTGACAAATGTTCCGGAATCCACAAAACTGGTTTTGCCGTTTTTAACCGCTATAGCTTTCACAGTTGTGTTGGAACCTATGTTGATTGGTTTATTGTAGAGCGTAGATGCGTTTGTTGGAGTTGAACCGTCAGTCGTATAGTAAATCTTTGCATCCTGGTCAAAGCTTTTTATGCTGAGATCAAATGACTTTTTAAATGTCGGCGGCGCGTTCAGAAAATAAGGGTTGGATACGATTAGGCTATCGGTAATCTTAGAAACCGGCTTTTCCAGGTCCTGGACAAACAGTTTATTCGGAAGACGACCCGTGAATACGTCCCATTCGCCGCCACGCTGTATAGCTGCATCGTCGATATAAAGCTTATTATATGAACTTTTATTGAGGTTCATGCCCTGCAAATAATTGCTCTCGTAACCCACGCCAGAACTTGAATTGACTATAGTAAACTTCTTGCCGTTCTCCAAATTAATGACCGCTTTATCAAATTGCGGTAAGCCAATCTGGTATTGTGTTTGGCCCGGAGCAATGGTGTAAATACCGAGCGAACTCATGACATACCAGGCCGACATTTGCCCGCAGTCCTCATTGCCTGATAAGCCGTCGGGCTGGGCGCTGTATTCATCTTTCAATATCCGGTTGACATACGCTTGTGTTTTTTCAGGTGAGTTAGTGAAATTGAACAGATAAGCAATGTGGTGGCTTGGTTCGTTGCCATGTGCGTACTGTCCAATTAGCCCGGTAACATCAGCCTGGTCGCGCCCGCTTAGTTTAGCATCTGTAGTAAACAGCTCGCTTAGTTTTGCTTCAAATTTATCCCTGCCACCCATCCTGTCAATAAGTCCCTCAACGTCCTGGGCTGCGAGGAACGAATACTGCCAGGCATTACCCTCAGTATAATTGTTGTTTATATCGGTCGGATCGAAGGGCGCGTACCAGCCGCCGTCGACCCTGGCCTGCATGAAGCCGTTTTGGTCGTTAAACGCATTTTTCCAATACTGCGCCCGTTTGATGAATTGGCCATATTCCTGCGGTTTATTCAGCATTTTTGTCATTTGAGCGATACACCAATCGTCGTAGGCGTATTCCAGTGTTTTGGACACCGATTCATGCTCGTCATCAGCCAGCACGGTGCCATTTTTACGATAGCTATCCAATCCGAACTGGTTCCGGTTTACAGCAGCTTTCATAGCAGTAAACGCCTTTTCGGCATCAAAATCACGTATTCCTTTGGCATAAGCATCTACTATTACCGGGATGGAATGGTCGCCGATCATACAATACGTTTCTGTGGTTGCTAAGGGCCATATCGGCAATAATCCGCCCTGGTCATACATCGCCAAAAAGCTTTTGATAAAATCGAGTGTACGTTTACGATCTATAATGGTAAACAGAGGATCTTCGGCGCGGAACGTATCCCAAAGCGAGAAAACGGTATAATAATCAAATCCTTCAGCGGTATGGATTTTCTGATCCATTCCGCGATATTGCCCGTCCACATCGCTGTAAACATTTGGCGCGAGCATACAGTGATATAAGGCGCTATAAAAGATCGTTTGTTTTATTTTCGACCGGTCTACCTTCGGTTGTTTTTGCCGCTGAGTGCGATTATTGCCATTATATCCGCCGTATGGATTTTGAGGATTGCCCGCCGCCTGAGATTGTTCCGGAGCGCCGCCCTCAACCTGTATTTTGTTCAATTCAGTGTTCCAATCCGCCCGCGCTGCCTTTTGCACTTTTTTAAAGTCGAAATCAGGCATTTCAGCGTCAAGGTTTTTCAATGCACCGTCAGCACTTACGGACGAAATACCAACTTTTGATACCACTTCGCCCGGATCATCAAACTGGATATACATCTTTACATTTTTGCCCTGCACTTTTTTTTGTCCCTGCTGTAATTGGTCGTCCAGGGCGATGCCATAGCTTTTGAACGGCTTGGAAAATTTGGCGTAGAAATAAATGTGCTGATCTTGCGCCCACGATTTGGATTCTCTGAAGCCGCGTATCTCATGATCATTCACCACTTCTATCCATGAGTCAAGCACCTGGTCACGATGCTGCAGGTCGATGATTATATTGGCCTGTTTGGTATTCGGATAATTGTAACGCTGCACGCCAACGCGTTTGGTCGCGGTAAGTTCAACTTCGATATTGTATTTATCCAGTTTGGTTTTATAATACCCGGGCGAGGCGCTTTCATTCTTCTTTTTAAAGCCGGACATATATTCGGTTTTTTTGAACCGCGGTACGCCGGTGGTGGGCATAAAGAGAATATCGCAATAATCGGCGATGCCTGTACCGCTCAGGTGCGTATGTGAAAAGCCATAAACAAGGGTGTCGGTATAATAATACCCGGAACAGCCGTCCCAGCCCGTCAAACGGGTATCGGGGCTCAATTGTACCATGCCGAAGGGAACCACCGCGCCGGGATAAGTATGCCCATGTCCACCCGTGCCGATGAAAACATTCACCAGCTTGGCATAATCGTTTTTCTTTTGGGCCGATACTATGGTTGAAATGAATAGAAATACAGGCAGGATGCGGTAAAAAAGCCTCATGGATAACAATTGCTAATGGTTAGATAGTTAAATAATCAGGCGCAAATTAAAGCACTTAAACGTCAAATCTAAATAAATATGACGCTACCGCTTAAATTCCGGCAGGAGCCGTATTTGTATCCTTGATCACAAAAGTATCAGCATCTTTCAGAAAGGGCAGGGTGCGGCGTGTCTTTTCAACTTCGTCGGCTATGATCGAGAATGTATAAACATCTTCTTCATCACGCTTATAATAAACCACGTTGCCGTTTGGACTGATGCAGGTTGAATCGCCTGAATGGTAAATTTCATTGCCATCATGCCCAACGCGGTTCAAACCGATCACGTAAGCCTGGTTCTCAACAGCGCGGGCAGGTATCAGCGTGCGCCAGTGCAGGGCCCTGCGCTCGGGCCAGTTTGCAACGACGATCAGCAGGTCATAAGCACTATTCACATTGCGCAGCCAAACCGGGAAACGCAAATCATAGCAAATAACAGGACAAATTTTCCAGCCCTTTAATTCAACTATCAGTTTCTTTTTTCCAGCCGTATAGGTTTGATGCTCTTTAGCAAGGGTGAACAGGTGTCTTTTATCGTAGTAATTATAAGTTCCATCAGGACTCATCCAAATCAGCCGGTTGTAGCATTTGCTGTCTTCGGTGATGATCAGGCTACCCGTAACGACGCAATCAAACTGTTTAGCCATCTTGTGCATCCAATGCATGGTTTTACCGTTCATCGGCTCGGCCAGTTGCGAGGCATTCATCGTGAAACCCGTACTAAACATTTCGGGCAGGATGATCAGGTCCGTTTTTTCACGGATGCCGCCGCTCAAACGCAAACCAATGTTCTGCAGGTTTTTATCTATGTTCTCCCAAAATAAGTACCCCTGGAAAAGGCTGATCTTTAAATTATCCATGTTTATTAGGGTTGCACAATGGTTAAAAAATATTCCTCTAAGTTACACTTTTATCAATCTTTCAACGGCTTTATCTAACGTTTCTTGCCTTTTGGCAAAACAAAATCGTAAAACATGATGGTCGGTGCCCTTACTGTAGAATGCGGAAACAGGTATAACTGCAACTCCAACGTCCCTGGTCAACCGCAAGGCGAAGGCACTGTCTTTTTCATCTGTTATCTTACCATATCTTACTGATTGAAAATAAGTTCCGGCGCATGGCAATAGCTCAAAACGGGTGCTTTCAAGGCTTTTTCTGAAATAGTCGCGTTTTTTCTGAAAAAATTCAGGCAAACTGAGGTAATGGTACTCATTTTTTAAATATCCTGCGATACCGGCCTGCACCGCGGAACTCACGCAAAACACAAGGAATTGATGTACTTTTCTGAACTCGCTCATCAGCGGGGCAGGGGCCATACAATAACCCACTTTCCAGCCGGTGGCATGGAATGGTTTGCCGAAGGAAGCGACAATAAAGCTGCGTTCCCGCAGATCCGCGTATCGGGCCATGCTTCGGTGCTCCTGGCCGTCGTAGATCAAATGCTCGTATACTTCATCACTCAGGATGAATATGTCCCTGTTTTTTACTATCGCCGATAATGCATCGATATCCTCTTTTTGCAGGATCGTTGCCGTAGGATTATGCGGCGAATTGAGAATGATCATCCGGGTGCGGCTGTTTACAAGACGTTTCACCATATCCCATTTGATGCGGTAATCAGGCGGTTCCAGTTCCAGCGCTTTAACAATACCACCTGCGATTTTAATTGCCGGAGCATAGCAATCAAATGCCGGCTCGAAGATGATTACCTCGTCATTTGGGTTGATAACGGTGGTGATAGCAGTATAAATGGCCTGCGTACCGCCGGCGGTAATGGTTATCTCGGTATCGGGGTCATAGTAAGCACCATAAAGCTTTTCAGTTTTTTTGCTGATCTCTTCACGCAAAGGCATATAGCCGGCCATCGGCGCATATTGGTTACGACCATTCTTCATAGCCTGGTTAACCAGTTCAATCAGTTCGGGCGAAGTATCGTAATCGGGAAAGCCCTGTGAAAGGTTGATGGCTCCCACTTCAGCAGCAAGCGCCGACATTACGGTGAATATCGTAGTCCCGGCGCCGGGTAGTTTTGAATTGATGGATATCATGTAAGGGCTAAAGTTATTAAAAATTCCTGTCTGCCACTAATCAACAGGGTAAACCGTTTTGCATCTTGTTTGTGTAAATAGACTTTTTAATATTTTGAATATTAACTAATTATGTTATAATTTTATTGTAACAAACTTGTTATAAACCATTAAACCAAACAACATGAAAAAATTAATTGCCACCATCGTAGTGGCTGTTTCCTTTGCGGGAATATGCCATGCGCAAACAAGCCCCTTATACAAGGCAGCTTATTCGTCAAATTTTAAAATGGCCGATCAATTTTATGCCGATAAGATACTGACGGTATTAAAGGATTTTGAAAACAATACACTTGACAATCACATCGGTTGGTTTGCCGACACGGTGACTATGATGCTGGCAAGTGGAACCATGACTAAAGGGAAAATGGAAAACCTTAATGGTGCAAAGCAATTCAGGGGATCGCTGAGCAATTATAAGCTTTCGTTAGATGCCTGGGTAAGCCTCAAAAGTGTCGACCGGGACCAAAACGTAGTTTGCGTTTGGGAGACCGAGGAGTATACCACTGCTGACGGTAAAAAGATCAAAGAAAGCCTCCAGGAAGTTTGGGGTTTTAATAAAGATGGCAAAATAGACCTGATGCTGCAATATGCCCAGGCCGGCGGAAATATGTAGACTGCTTAAAAAGAGCCGCTGCCAAGCGGCTTTTTTGTTTTTATCACGATGCGGTAAACCTTTCACCTTTGTCCTTTTACCTTTCCGCCTTATTATCTAATTTAGTCGAATGAAGCTTCAACGATACCTGCCCTTAGTTTTTTCATTGTTTCTTTTCGTATCCTGCAGCCCTAAGAAAAGCGGCGTTCCCGTTGTCGGGTTCGTCGATGCCTTTGAGGATGCTACTGTTGGGCAGGCGAGAACAGGCTTTACAGATGCTCTGAAGAAAAATGGGTTCAGCAAAGAACAGAATTCCGTTAAAATAGAATATCGCAACGCGCAGAACGATCAACCGACGCTATCATTGATCGTCAACCAATTTGTGTCTGAGAAAGTCGACCTGTTGGCTACCTGCACAACTTTGTCGACTGTTACCGCGCTTCAAAAAACCAAAACTATACCTGTTTTCGCCATGGTATCGCCGGTGCCCGCGAGGATGAATGTGCTGAGCTCGACCGGTGCCGCACCGCCAAACTTATTCGGCGCGTTGGAGGATCTTAATTATATAGACACGTCTTTCAATATCATCACCAGGCTTTTAAAACCAAAAGGAAGTAAACTGGTTATCGGCATGATCTATAATCAATCGGAGCCGCAGTCGGCCGACGCAGTAAACCGTCTCAAAGGGCTTGCGGCCAAATCCAACGTTAGTTTGGAGGTACTGCCCCTTAATAATTCAGCCGACGCGCAACTGGTCACAAAATCGTTATTATCAAGAAACATTGATGCCTTCTTCGCATTGCCCGATAATAGCGTATTTGCTGCGTTTGAAACCATCGTAAAAAACTGTAACCAGGCTAATGTGCCTGTCTTCACCAGTGAGGCGGGCCTGGTCAAGCTGGGCGCGGTGGCTGCGTACGGCGCCGATATGTATCAATGGGGCTACCAGGCAGGAGAGCAGGCCGCGCAATTTCTAAAGACGCATAAAACCGATGGGTTGAAATGGGAAATGGTGAAGATACGTAAGCGGGTTTATAACCCCGATGCCGCGACGAAGTACCATATCACCGTGCCGTCAAACTTTGAAGCTGTGAAATAATGGATTTTTACCTCACCGCATTATTACAGGGCCTTTGCCTGTCGGCCTTGGCGTTAGGGATATTCATTTCCATGAAGATATTCAATATCCCGGATATCACCACGGATGGCAGTTACACTTTGGGTGGTGTGGTTACCGCTAAATTATTGGTATTGCATCAGCCGGTATTTATAGTATTGCCGGTCGTAATTCTAGCTGGTGCCTTAGCCGGAACATTAACCGGGTTAATTCACACCAAGTTAAAGATCAACGCTTTGCTGGCCGGCATTTTGGTAATGACGGCTTTGTATTCGGTCAATTTAACGCTGATGGGCCGGTCTAATATCCCGCTAATCAATACCGCATCGATTTTTACGTTGATCAATATATCGACCGATCCCAATCACAATACGTTCTGGGTATTATTGGTTTTTGTGGTGCTTATTACATTCATCATCGGTTATTTACTTAAAACTGATTTCGGAATAGCCATGCGCGCTACAGGCAACAGCGAATCGATGATAAGGGCGCTGGGCGTCAACACCGATCGTATGAAAATTACCGGGTTGGCTTTGGCCAATGCCTTAACCGCATTGAGCGGCTTCCTGATCACTCAGTTCCAGGGTTTCGCGGATATCAACATGGGTATCGGTATCGTCATCGTTGGTTTGGGTTCCGTTATTATAGCCGAAACACTGATCAACTGGCTGAACATTACCTCGGTATGGCTCAGCCTGGTTTTGGTTTTATCAGGGGCGGTCATATTTCAATTCGTATTGGCGGTAACGCTGAGCATTGGTGTCGACGCGAACCTGCTCAAACTGGTAACAGCGGTGTTTGTATTGCTGATCGTCAGCCTGCCACGTCTTTCATTCAAAAACTCCTCATGATCGACATCCGGCACGTTCATAAAGTTTATAATAAGGGTAAAGCTAATGCGGTTGATGCCCTTAATGGCGTCGACCTGACAATTGAGGAACAAGAATTTTTGGTAATTGTTGGTTCGAACGGCTCCGGAAAAACCACTTTGCTGAACATGGTTGCCGGAAGTGTATTACCCACTTCAGGTAGTATACATATTGACGGCAACGACGTAACCAAACTGGCCGATTACAACAGGAGCGAATGGATAGCCCGTGTATTTCAGAACCCTTTAAGCGGCACAGCATCTGATTTAAGCATCCTGGATAATTTCAGGCTGGCGGCCATCAGGACCAAAGCGAAAGGGTTAAAGATCGGCATCGATGAAAAATTCAAAAACAAGGTAAAAGAAAAGATATGCACACTGGGCATGGGGCTCGAAAATAAGATCGAGCAGCCTATGGGCACCTTGTCGGGCGGTCAACGCCAGGCGCTGACCCTATTGATGAGCGTGATGGATACCTGCAAAGTTTTACTTTTGGACGAGCCGACGGCCGCGCTTGATCCCAGGTCCGCCAATATTGTGATGACCACAGCGGATAGACTGGTCAGGGAATTTGGACTGACAGCCATCCTGGTTACGCATAACCTGAAAGATGCCTTTAACCACGGTAACCGTATTATCCAAATGGCCGAAGGGAGAATCATTAAAGATGTTGACAGCAAAAATAAATCGATACTGAAACAAAACGACCTGTTCGATTGGTTTGCATAATTGGTTGTTTGAATCAGAATTAGCAGAATTTAAATCTTACCATATGAAAAGCAAAAACTTTGAACCTATCCTGGATGCTTACCAACTGACCGAAGGTTCCATTGTAAAAGAAAAAGATCAGGACGAGATTTTTGAGATCGGTGTATACGATGCCGAGAAAAAGGGGTATACCGTTTTTCCGTTTGAGGATGGCATTCGTTTCGAGGACTTTACGATGGTGATATCGGAAGATGAATTAATGGATAACTATCTTATCGAATCCAAAAAGGATGGTGCAGAAGCTGATGATGAGATACTTTCGGATGAGGTTTAAACTGTCTGAATCAGAATTTACAGAATTCTGTTCATTCTTAAATTCTGTAAATTCTGATTCAGACAAACTTATTTCTTATAAGTTATCTTATAAATACTCCCCTTATTGTCGTCACTTATATACAATGACCCATCAGGACCTTGAGCCAAACCACATGGGCGGCGCATAGCATTACCTTTGGCCTTATCTTGTGCTGTGCCCGCAAATCCGTCGGCAAAAGCTTCCCATTTTCCGGAAGGCTTTCCATTAACAAACGGCTGGAATACTACAAAATAGCCGGCCTGAGGTTCGGGTGCGCGGTTCCATGAGCCATGAAAGGCAATGAAAGCACCATTCTTATACCTTGCCGGGAATTGATTACCGGTGTAAAAAAGTAAACCGTCTGGTGCCAGGTGCCCGGGATATGCCGCAACCGGGTTAATGGCGTTTTGTCCGCCTAATTTTTTGCCGTCGCCGCCGTATTCGGGCATTAAGATTTTTTGGTGCTTTACCTGGTCGTAGTACATATAAGGCCAGCCTGCATTGTCACCTTTTTTTAGCGCATACATACATTCGGCAGGTAGTTCAGCCGATTGTTTCTGATCATAGTATTGAGGAAAAAGATCATGTAATTGGTCACGGCCATGCTGCATGACATACAATTGGTTATTTTGCTTGTTCCAGTCGAGGCCAACCACATTCCTTAAACCGGTAGCATAACGCACGCCATCGCCATAGTGCTGGTTCAATTTACTTGCGCTGAACTGCCAGATACCGCCAGCAGAATCAAGAATAGGACAGCCTTTCTGACCCGGCGAGCCTTTCTGGCGGTCTTTTACCTGGCAGGCATTTGAATAGGCGCCGATGTTCACATATAAGTGTCCGGCATTATCAACGGTAATGGCTTTGGCTTCATGCTCGCCGCGTGACAGTAATCCGGTAACTATTTTTTCGGGATTGTTAGGGTCAACCACTTCGTTATTTGCATTTAGCTTAAAACGGAATACTTCCTCATCAGACGAAGCGTATAAATAACCATTTTTTAGCGCGACTCCGGTTCCTGCGAAGTTGCCGAAAGCCATTTTTACTTCAGCTTTATCACCGTTTTGGTGCAGCAGCAAAGTGCCCTTTCCTTTTTCAAGCCCGCGTAACCTTGCATATATTTCATTTTGCGGGGTAACAGCTATGTGCCTGACGCCCCCAAGATTATCCGCGATCATTACCGCGCTGAAGCCGGAAGGCACCGTGAGCCCTGCATTGGCTGCATCAGGAATGCTATTTCTTTTGATATCGCTCTTTAGCGCGATAATAGATAGGAGCCCACCAATAGCCAAAGCCGGCAGCAGGATGGCGCCCAGGATTTTTCTTTTCATGATATCGAGTGTTTGATGACCAAATTTAAATGTTTATACAGCAAATACCGAAATGTGTTTTGTATCAATGAGATGACAGTAGAGGGTCAAATTATGGATTAAATTTCATTTAATATTCATCTTATAAAAAATTATATTTTGAAAATTATATATTATCGGAATCAAATTCTGCATCTATAAGTAATCTAAGCATATTGTGTTTAAATATTAAACCTTTCCAATTATATATAGTCACACCTATATAAATTCTTAATAATATGAAAAAGTCAATTTTAATATCAGCAATAGGATTAAGCGCCATGTTTTATAACAGCGCAAGCGCACAGATCAGGGTACATTTGGGTGTAAATTTTAGAGCACCGCGCGTCGTAGTGGCAACACAGGAACCGGTCGTATATGACGAGCCGGCAGCTTTCGACGGTGATGATGATTACTATTACCTGCCAGATGTGGATGCCTATTACAACGTAAACGATCAATGTTATTTTTATAATAATGGCGGTGCATGGGTATCTGCAGCTTACTTACCCGGCGCTTACCGCGATTATGACTGGAGGAGTGTGCGCCACTACGAAGTGCGGGCACCACGTCCATACCTGCACAACGATTTTTACCGGACCAGGTTTAATGGCGTAGCCTTTAACGGTCAATGGAACCGTGGATATGATCGTGATAACAACCGCGGGTTTGTAAACAGCTACCGTGATAACAATCGCGGGTATATGGCCGACCATCGCGACAACGATCAGCGATTCAGGAACGACAACCGCAGGTTTGACGAACGAAATCGTGGCGGGTTCAATCGCAATGAAGATCACAATTCACGTGATAACTTTCATGGCCGTGAAGGCAATGGCAGCGGCGACTTCAGGCACGGAAGATATTAATTTCCCCAATATATATCAATAGTAGAACCACCTTGCTTTTCAGCAGGTGGTTTTTTATTTGATCAGAAGCGCCGCCATTGGAGGGGAGCTATGAATGCCGCATTCTTAATACTTGCTCTGCCAGTTCATCCACCCATCCTGAAAAATAAGGTTCGGTACCATCTATTCTTTCCCAATGGCCTTTGTTATTCTTGCCGATGATCAAATGCAAGGTGCCGTCGAGCGATTTGAAATCATAGGCCCTGCCATACATCGCGTAATCTATTGGTGTAACTACACCGTCAACCGGGGTATCGGACCCGGTTAAAGTAGCTTCAAATTGTTCTTCCATGATGATCTGATTTAATTGTTAGAACGCCAGCCGATCCCGATAGTTTTAATTTTTACCTGTATAAGAACATCGGTATCTTTACGAAGTGGAAAATGTAAGCCCCGACCCGCAGGTATTGATCGATATCGTAAAAACTAAAATGCCTTTCGGTAAATATAAGGATACATTAATATGCGATATACCGGTTTATTATCTGGAATGGCTGAAGAAAAAGGGGTTTCCGCCGGGCAAAATGGGCATGATGCTGTCAACCACCTATGAGATAAAAATCAACGGGGTAGGCAAGATCTTAACTATGGTCAAGGAGTCGCAAAAGAGGTAGCTGGCAGTATATTACAAGGTAATGACAAACCGAACCAACCGGCAGCGTTAAGTTTGCGTAAATCTGTTAAAAATAATAGAATGAAAACGATAGCAATATATTTTGCAGCCTTGCTGCTTTATTGCGGCTGTGCAGGCGCTCAATCCAATGATTTTGCTTCTTTACCACAACCCAAGCCTGGAGAGGCGGTCGCTACATTCGGCGGAGGCTGCTTCTGGAGCATGAGCGAAGCCATGTCTGAATTAAAAGGTGTAGACAAAGTGGTTTCCGGCTATGCCGGGGGTAATGCCGTGCGGCCGACGTACGAGCAGGTTTCATCCCAGGAAACCGGCCATGCCGAAACTGTGCAGATATACTACGATCCAAAAGTGATCAGCTTTGAAACGCTGGCTCATGCTTTCTTTTTTGCGCATGATCCGACTGAACTGAACCGCCAGGGACCGGATGAGGGTACCGACTATCGCTCCGTCGCTTTTTACCGTACTCCTGAAGAGAAAGCCATTTTACTGGGCGAGATCAAAAAGATCGAAGCCGCAAAGCATTACGGCGAGCCAATTGTTACCCAAGTGGTTCCCTTTAAGGTATTTTATCCGGCTGAAAAATATCACCAGGGTTATTACAGGCTGCATTTAGGCGAAAACCCTTACCTCACATCCGTTTCGCAGCCAAAGGTGGAAAAGTTCAGGAAAGTGATGAAGGCCGAGCTGAAACCTGAGTTTCAGAAGTAGTTGATAAGTCCGGAAGTCCGTAAGGTTGTATTCGGTTAAGTAATTTTTCGGACTTTCGGCCTTCCTGACTAAGGAAGAACTCAATCAACCATTCAGCTATAACTTGCTAAACCAACCTTTTTTCCAGAACACGATGATCTGTATCAGTGCGATGACGAACATGCCAGCAAGGGCATAGATATAGCCGTGCGGACTATAAAGTTCGGGCATGTTGGCGGGCAATACTTTGTTCGTAACAGGGTCGGTATGCGAAAAATTCATACCGTAAATACCGGCGACGAATGTTAGTGGGATAAAGATGACCGAAATGATGGTAAGCACCTTCATGATCTCGTTCATGCGGTTGCTGACCATCGACAGGTAAAGATCGATGATGCTCGACGTTATTTCCTTGTAGTTTTCTACCAGATCCATGATCTGGATGCAATGGTCATAGGCATCACGCAGGTAGGTTTTTACCTCGGGCAATATCAACGCGTTTTCAGTGCGGATCATGTCATTGATCTTGTCCCTCTCGGGCCAGCTCGCCCTCCTGACTGTGATGAGCATGCGCTTAAGCGCTTGTGCATCATACATCACGCTTTTATCGGCACGGTTATACAAATGGTCCTCGGTATCGTCCAGCATGTCACCTATCTTAGCAAGCAAAACAAAGTAATTATCCAGTATAGTGTCTGTAAGCGCATAGCACATATAGCCTGGCCCGGCGGTGCGTATAGCGCCTTTTCCAACGGCGAGGCGCGTTTTTACCGCTTCAAAATACTCGTCGTGTGTTTCTTCAAAACTGATGATGATATTTTTTTTGATGATCGCCGAAAACTGGCAATTGACCACCTCGTTATCCTTATTGAGGTTGATGATGCGGCTGGTGCAGAAAACATAATCCTTATACTCGTCAAATTTTGGCCGCTGATGGGTATTAACAATATCCTCAAGCACCAGCGAATTGATCTGCAGGTGCGAGCCGATGTTCTCTATTAGTTTTTCATCGCCCAAACCTTTCACCTGGATCCAATGGGTATGATCAGTGCATTTTTTAAATTGATTGAGTATGATCTCGATGGTTTTCCCCTCCGATTTTATCAACTCCTTTTCATTATAGCTGTAAACCATGATGATTGGTTTTACAGCATCCTCAGGGATCGTGATAGAGCCCGGGCGTGCCCCAACATTAATATGATGTTTGCGTTTTTTATAGCGGATTCGTTTAATAGGTGTGTTCATTCGTTTACAGGTAATTAATGGATTGGGGTCCCTGGTTAAATAACAGGTCGACAATACTCAGGTTTTTTAAAAATCCATGACGATCTTCAAATAGTTGGTAATATGGTTTTTGCGGGAATGCTGATTCCTTTTTGGAACTTATACTTTGCCTGTAGTCTTTCATGACGAGATACCCTGGCTCATAACTCTCAGTATAATTGATGGTCGCTTTAATTTTAAGAAGCTTCAGCAACATGTGCAGTAATTTCTCATTCAGATCAAACAGGAACATTTCTTTCGCTTCATAAAATATGGCGAAGTCGTCCTCATAATATTCAAAATAAGCAGAGCGGCGGTAACATGCCTGTAAACTCATCCAATGCAGGCGCTGCCAGTTAAAGTCGTAGCTTATCTTAACATCCTTTACGGGTGTATGCACTTTTGAGCCCTTAACCACAGGTACCACCAGTGTAAGCAAACCGTCCGGCGAATAAATATTAGCGCGGTTCCGGTAAGTTTGCTTCGGGAAATGTTCGTGCCGTTCTATCAGAAAATCGGGGTTATAAATATTAAGTTCAGTAAAATACTCAACGGGCGGCAGATAAAATAGGGATAGTACAGCGCCTTTTTCGATCATATATTCTAAGTTTGTGCCAAAATTGGGATAAAATAATGATAAAGAAGTGGCCTTCCTATATAGGCGTATTCTTTTTGTACCTGCTTTCGCTGCTGCCGTTTTGGTTATTGTATATTATATCCGATATCCTTTTTTTTATTCTCTATCACCTGGTAGGTTACCGCCGCAAAGTGGTGCAGGATAATCTCCGTAACTCTTTTCCGGAAAAATCGGATGACGAACGCCGGTTGATCGAAAAAAAATATTTCAAGTACATGGCCGACTTGATGCTCGAAACTATAAAATCGGTCAGCATGTCTGAAAAACAGGTTCACCGCCGCATGACATGTACCAATCCTGAACTGATGGAGCATTACTTCGGCCAGGGGAAAAGTATCATAGCCGCGGCCGGGCACTATGGCAATTGGGAATTGGCTTGTTTGACATTTGGGTTTTTAACGGATAAAAAAAGATTGGTTGTTTATAAACCGCAGTCGAGCGATGTCTTTACTGATTTTTTTAACCGCACGAGGTCGCGTTTTGGTACCACAATGATATCGATGAAGCAGACTCTCCGGAAAATGATCGAATATAAAAACGAACTAACCTTTTTGGTGCTGGCGGCCGATCAAACCCCCGCAAGAAATGAAGCGCTTTATTTTACCACGTTTTTGAACCAGCCAACGGCCGTTTTTATTGGCGTGGAAAAACTGACAAGCTTACGGGATTGCGTGGTGATATTTTACAGGATCGACCTGGTAAAAAGGGGGCACTACACTTACACATTTGTGCCCTTAGTCGAAAACCCTAAAGAAACCAGGCCTTTTGAAATTACCAGGGTACAAGTTTCGTACCTTGAATCGCTGATAAGGGAAAGACCAGAATACTGGCTGTGGTCTCACCGCAGATGGAAGATCAAACCCGAAGATGTTGCAAAGCCTGTGTTTTTTGATTGATGCGCGCAGCGCTTCCTGTATGTCCGATTAAAAGCCTATAATTGCAAGATGATCCCGGATGTTGCCGGTCTAAACACTCAATGACAATTACACCTAAAGTTGCCGTCGTGATATTGAACTGGAACGGCAAAAAACATCTCGGTGAATTTCTTCCTTCGGTTCTGGCGTCAACGTGGCCAAGCCTGGAGATTATTGTCGGAGACAACGGCTCTACGGATGGTTCGGTCGAATTCCTGCAGCGGAGCTACCCTTCAATAAGGATCATTCAGAACGACGAAAATTACGGATTTACGGGCGGCTATAACCGCGTTCTGGAACAGGTTGATGCTGATTATTTTATTCTGCTTAATTCGGATGTCGAAGTACAAAACGCCTGGATAGAGCCAGTAATCGCATTGATGGAAAGCGACAGGATGATCGCCGCCGCAGCGCCGAAGATACTGTCATTTATACAAAAAGACCATTTTGAACATGCCGGGGCTGCGGGTGGTTTTATAGATAAATTTGGTTATCCCTTTTGTCGCGGCAGAATGTTTTACGAGATTGAAGAAGACAGGGGCCAATATCAGCAATCGGGCGAGGTGTTTTGGGCGACGGGTGCGGCGATGTTCATCAAAAAGGAGCATTGGGTAATAGCCGGCGGCTTTGACGAGCGCTTTTTTGCGCACATGGAAGAAATAGATCTTTGCTGGCGGCTCAAAAATTTAGGCTATAAAGTAATGTATTGCGCCGAGTCGGAAGTATACCATCTTGGGGGCGGCACTTTGAACACCGAAAACCCTTTTAAAACGTTTCTTAATTTCAGGAATAACCTGTTATTGCTCAAGAACAACCTCTCTGTTTGGCGGGCGGTGTTTGTTATTTTCTTTCGCTTTTGGATGGACTTGCTGGCTATTGTCCGTTTCCTTAACGAAGGCAAACGCAAAGATGCCTGGGCGGTAAGCCGCGCGCATCAGAATTTTGTAAGGCACATCTTTAGCCACGGCCCGAGGCCACGAAACAAAAGAAGCAATTTGCCTGACCTGAAAGGCATGTACAAACGCAGCATTGTGTGGGACTTCTTTATGAAAAAGAAAAGAGTATTCTCTTCTCTAGACCCTTCCAAATTTTATTAGGTCTTCGCAGGTATAGTAATACCGGCCTTGTTCAATTCCTCATAAATGTCGGCCAGTACCTTGCTGCGGAGCTCCATATAGTTGGCAATATCTGCGGCCCAGAATTGTATCCTGAACTCAATTGCTGTATCGCTGACCCCATTCAGAAATACCGATGGTTCAGGACTAGCCATAATATCATCCCTTTTGGTCAGCATACCCTTTAAAAGTGTCGTAGCTTTATGTATTTCCGTGCTACGCGCGACGGCCACTACCAGCTCAACCTGACGGTTACTGTTACTTAGCGTCCAGTTGACCACGTTTTGCGATATCAGGTCTCCGTTCGGTATGATCACCTCGGCCCCGTCTCCGGTAGCCAACTTGCTCGACCGGATACCGATCTCTTTTACTGTCCCGGTCCGGCCGTTCACCTCGATAATATCACCGATCTGGATAGGTTTTTCGAAGGCGAGTATCATCCCAGATACCAGGTTGTTAGTCACGTTTTGCAAGCCGAAACCGATACCAACGCCGAAGGCGCTAAAAATAATGGTCAGCTTATCCAGGGGGAAGCCCGATGCCGCCACAGCCAGCAAAAAACCCACGGTAAACACGCCAATCCGGATCAAAAGGGTGGAAGCACGGTTCTTTTTCTTTAATGCTGTTAGGTCATTGCTGTGCTGCGCAGAAATATCGTAGAAATAGCTAAGCACTTTTGACAGCATCGATGATGCCCATATAACGACAAAAAAGATCACGAAGCCGCCGTAAGTGAAAGTGGCGCCGCCAATAGTGCGTTGCTGGGTTAAAGCATCGCTAAGGTAATCATGTACCCAATCATCAATATTAAGGTTCTGCAGCAGGAAGAAGATCCATAACAACGCTGCAAAGGTGGTAAGTATGGTCCTGAATTTCTTTTGTAAGAGATTATAGTCGACCACACTGATGATGGTTTTCTCAGCTCGTTTGGTGTGCAACTGTAAAAACAATACCTGTACAATAATCCGGATAATAAAATACAGGCTCATGGTAAGCCATAAATTGAAGACCGCAGTTATACCCAATATTTTTGCCAGGCTGAATCTGCCGGTGATGTTGAGGATCAGCGAAGCGAGCTGCACCAGTACAAATATTCTGAGCACCAGCTTGGTATAACGTAAATGCCCCTGTGGTTCCTTCCTTAACCTGATATAAAATAATACCGCAAAAATTATGGACGCTATACTCAACAAGAGGATGATGTACCGATCTATGTCATTGATCTGTACCATTAAATTGCTGATGCTATAAATAACTGTCAGCCAAAAAATTCCGAAAAGGAACCTGAACATTGATAAAGGGAAATAGCTCCTAACGAAAATGAGTACGATCATCGTTGTTAGCAAGAACACGCATTCGAGAATAAGAACAGGCGGATGATCATAAAAGTACGGGGCTAGGGTAGTTACCATTAGCAGGGCCGATAATATCGGTTTATTGTACACGTATCGTGCGTGGTCGATAACGATTTCTCTATGCTCAAAATGGCTGGCAGTATTGTATTTGTTGTACAATATCCAGCTAACTACGAGCAGCAGGAAACAGATCGAGATCAAATTGGTGACGGTTTCATTTTTGAAGAAATAGGCAACCTGTATCTGGTTAAGCCTGGTAGTGCCGTGTAACGCTGAATCGATATGGTTGTACTGCTTATCCTTAACCCAAATAGGGCCAAATTCACCGCCCAGGGCCCTAATAGCAAACTTTTTTATTTTCGAATCGATCAGGTCGGTTACGTCCAATACATTAGTAACAGACGAGGATACTTTATTTTGCAGGAGGTTAAGTTTGAAAAGACAATTACGGTTCGCTGAATCAGCCTTATGCCACAGCTGGCCTAATTCGGCCCGTCTGTCAAAAAATGCTTCCCTTAAAGCGGTGTCAGTTGGTACGGCATTGGCCAGCAATGAATCAGCTCTGAATCTAAGCAAATCGTGCTGGTTTTGTACCAACTTGGTATTAACATCATCCAGGTCGCCCTGCCAGCCTTCAAGCAAGTCCTGCATGTGATCAAGATTATCCCTTAGCACAAACAAGTAACGCAATGTACTCGACTTCCTGGTATCCGCCAGGGTTCTGATCCGGCCTATCCTTTTTATGAACGCGGGCATTTGCTGGCTCTCGTCTGCTGTGTCCAGTCCTTCTGCAAGGGTATTGTCTATCTGGTTGAATGTGGTAGTATATTGCGATATTTTTTGTACCAGGCTATTAATGGAGGTATCACTTTTGTTCAAGGCCTGGTACAATGAATCGCGTGAATGCATGGATTTCCGCGCGCTTTCCCTTAATGTCTTAGGTTTTTTCTTTTTGACAGGGCCTTGCGCAAAGCTGCTGCCTGCCGAAAATAAAATGAGTAATAATAAACCTAGTGCGGCTAATTTTGACGACCTACGCATAGTAAATTCGTTTTTAGAAATGGGTTTATCAATTGTATTATTAAAGTCAACCTAAAAGCTAACCATTTACCAGATTTTCAATCGCTAAACGGTACGAATCTAAACCAAATCCGGCGATCACCCCTTTGCAATTAGCAGCAAGCAGCGATTTATGCCTGAATTCTTCACGCTTGTAAACGTTGGATATATGTACTTCTATCACCGGCGATTTAATAGCTGCTATCGCATCGGCTATAGCAACAGAGGTATGCGTGTAAGCGCCTGCATTCATCACAATACCATTACAACTGAAACCTACCTCATGCAATTTATTAATAATTTCACCCTCTACATTACTTTGATAATAATTTATGGTGATGTTTGCATAGCGTTGCCGAAGGGTATCGAGGTAGTCCTCAAAACTGGTGTCACCATAGACGGATTTTTCGCGAACGCCGAGTAAATTGAGATTAGGGCCGTTGATAATTTGTATATTCATTACCTCAAACTTAAAAAATAGACGCGAATTACACGAATTTGTACGAATTGCGCGAATAACACTGAATGAAATTAGTCTAATTCGCCTAAATTCGTGGAATTTGTGTTTATAATATGGACTGGCAGTCGGCGGTAAAAGGGTTTACGGCGTATCTCAAGCTGGAAAAGGGCCTTTCCGAAAATTCTATAGAGGCTTATACAAGAGATGTTGACAAACTGGAACAATATGCCGTAGCTCAAAATCTTAAGCCAGAAGCTGTAACGCTTTCCGATCTTCGTCAATTTATCAACTGGGTAAATGAATTAGGCATGCTGGCATCGTCGCAGGCCAGGGTATTATCCGGGGTAAAATCTTTCTATAAATACCTGCTGATCGAAGACATGATCAAAAGCGATCCTGCCGAATTACTCGAAGCACCCAAGAAGCAGCGAAAATTACCTGTAGTACTAAGCTATGCTGATATTGAAAAACTGCTTGCCGCTATCGACCTGTCAAAACCCGAGGGCGCGAGGAACAAAGCGATCATCGAAGTGCTTTACAGTTGCGGACTGCGCGTTTCTGAGCTAACGGAGCTGAAATTATCTAACCTATATCTCGATATCGAATTTATTAAGGTCTTCGGTAAAGGGAGCAAAGAGCGGCTGGTGCCGATCGGCGGCGAGGCCATTAAAGCGCTTGCCCTATGGATAGAACAAGTACGCGTGCATACTCCCATCAAAAAAGGGGAAGAAGACTTGGTTTTCCTCAACCGCAGGGGATCGCGGCTAAGCCGCGTATATGTTTTTATGCTGATCAAACAGTTAGCCGAAATGGCCGGGATCAAGAAGACGATAAGTCCGCATACTTTGCGGCATTCGTTCGCAACCCATTTGGTTGAAGGCGGAGCCGACCTGCGCGCGGTACAGGAAATGCTTGGGCATGAAAGCATTACGACAACGGAAATTTACACTCATTTGGACAGGGAGTATTTGAAGGAAGTCATCACTTCATTTCATCCGAGGAATTAGTATTCAGTTGGCAGTTTTGAGTTCGTAGTTTGCGCTGAAATTTATTATTTCAGAGTAGCTTTAATCATCCGGTCTTTTCCACTAATATCTTTTCTTAACTCAATATTTTTGAATGATTTGATATTCAGTAGTTCAACTATTTGTTCACCATAATCCTCATTGATCTCGAAGAATAGCATGCCGCCTTTTTTTAGATTTTTTGATGCAAAATCAGAGATGGCTTTGTAAAAGATGAGCGGGTCACTGTCTGGAACAAACAATGCAGTGTGCGGCTCAAAATCCGTTACGTTGGTATGCATTTGTTTTTTGTCATCCACTGTGACGTAAGGGGGATTTGATACGATGATGGCGTAGCGCACGGCGGTTGGCGGTTGGCGCGGATAGTCTAAAATATCTGCATGGATAAAATTCACGTCAACATTATTCAATGCTGCATTTTCCTTTGCAGTTTGTAGTGCTTCATGCGAAATATCGATAGCTGATACGGAGAATTCAGGCATATTCTTTTTCAAACTGATAGCGATGCATCCGCTTCCCGTACCGATATCCAATATGCGATGCTGTTGCCAACCGCCTTGCGCCTCGCGCCCCGCGCCAATTATCCACTCTACCAGCTCTTCCGTTTCTGGTCTTGGTATAAGTACCGAAGGATTAACCTTAAATGTCAACCCATAAAACTCCGTGTGTCCCAAAATATATTGGATCGGTTTGCCGGTTTTAAGTTCAGTAACAATGTTGTCGATTGCTTTAAGATGCTCTGGCGGTAATTCCAGCTCAGGAAAGGCTTTGATCTTTGCGGATGACGTACCGGTAATTTCTCCTATAGCTATCATGCACAGCGAATCGATTTCCTTTGTGTCATACAGGCTTGCCAGTTGTTTTTGGAAAGTTGCGGAAACATCTTTAACAGTTCTCATTTGGCAAAGGAACAAAGTCTAAACCGGAATTTATATATAAGGCACCCGAATTTAATCGGTGGAATCCGGTTTTATAATCGGTGGAATCACAATAGTATATTTGTACAATGACCCCAGATGAAAAATACATGCAGCGCTGCCTTGATCTGGCCGCTTTGGGGGCGGGCACCGTTAGCCCGAACCCCATGGTGGGCGCGGTTATCGTGCATGATGGGCGGATAATCGGGGAGGGTTATCACGAGAACTACGGACAGGCGCATGCCGAAGTAAACGCGGTGAACCAGGTGCTGGCACAGCATGCCAACGCTGAAGCGTTATTAACAAATTCCACTATTTACGTATCGCTGGAGCCTTGCGCACATTACGGCAAAACGCCGCCCTGTGCCGACCTGATCATCAAACACCGAATTTCGCGTGTCGTAGTGGGCTGTCGCGACCCGTTTGACCAGGTGAACGGCAAAGGAATAGAGAAATTACAGGAAGCAGGTCTTGAGGTAACAACCGGTGTGCTTGAAAAAGAATGCAAATGGCTGAACAGGCGATTTTTTACCCGGGTTCAGCAAAAAAGGCCTTATGTGATATTAAAATGGGCGCAAACTGCGGATGGCTTTTTTGCACCTGGCGACAGAAGGCAGTTTTGGATAACAGGAGAAGAATCGCGACGATTGGTGCATAAATGGCGCAGCGAGGAAGACGCTATCTTAGTTGGGAAAAATACAGTCTCCGTCGACAACCCGCAGTTGAACACGCGCGATTGGCCCGGGAAATCGCCTAAACGCGTTGTTATTGACCGAAGGCTTGAGTTGCCGCAAGATTTGAATATTTATGACCAACGTGCCGAAACCCTGGTATTCAACGTAGTGAAAACTGGTATAGAAGGTAAAATTAAGTATATTGCACTGGAAGATTTTGACCGTTTTGTGCCGCAGTACATCCTCTTCCAGTTGTATTTGCAGGATATACAATCGGTTGTTATTGAAGGCGGGGCCCATACGCTGAACAGCTTTATTGATGCAAACCTGTGGGACGAAGCAAGAGTGTTTACCGGGAAACCGATTTTGGGAAAGGGGATAAAAGCTCCGGATATACGAGGCAAGGCGGCCGAAAGCTTGATCATAGGAGAAGACCAGTTACAAATATTTTATCACAACACTGTTAAATAGATGCTGTACATCTTTCTAAGTATATGCTTTAGTGTTACCGTTGCCGTAATGCTTAAACTGGCCAAGCGGTACCAGATAGATGTTTACCAGGCCATCACCTGGAATTATTCGGCTGCTATAATACTCACATGGGCCATCTTCCGGCCACACCTGTCGAATTTGCAGGGCGCACCAATAGTTACGTACGTTTCGCTTGGCATCTTGTTGCCCGTCCTTTTCCTTATTATAGCTGCGGCGATCAGATTGACAGGGATGGTGAGAACCGACGCGGCTCAGCGTTTATCCTTATTTATACCTGTGCTGGCAGCGTTCCTGGTATTTGGCGAACAGCTCACGACCGTTAAGATCATAGGCTTATCTATCGGATTTATAGCGCTCATTTGTCTCATCCCCTGGAAACAAAAACGTGCCGTGCGGAGGCGGCCAACCTTTTCATGGTTTTACCTGCTGGTGATATTTGTTGGCATGGGCTTGATCGACGTCTTATTGAAGCAAGTCGCCAAAACTAAAGAAATACCTTTCACTACCTCGCTTTTTATCATTTTCATACTGGCGTTTACCGTTTCCATCATTGGCATGATCTATATGATCGCCAACAAAAAAATGCGCTTTTCTTGGCCGCATATTTTTATTGGATGGATATTAGGAACAGCAAATTTTGGCAACATCTTTTTCTTCATCAAAGCGCACCAGGCGCTGGCTAATCGTCCGGCCTCGGTTTTTTCGACCATGGATATTGGCGTTATCGTCCTGGGCTCGCTGATCGGTCTATTTGTATTCGGGGAAAAACTAAGCCGGCTGAATTTAGTGGGTGTCGGCTTAGGTATAATCGCCATTATCATCAACTCGTTTCCGGATTTCTTTGCGCATATCGGCTCTTCTGTATTCTGATGCTTTTTGAAGATACTTATCAAACTATTGAAAAATCTGCCGAAGGCGTTTTTCGTGACCGCGGCAGTAAATTCCTGTCATTTGTTTACCCAATAAATTCAGATCAGGATATAAAAGCCATTATAACCCTGCTGAAACAGGAACATCCAAAAGCCAATCACCATTGCTGGGCGATGCGCTGGAGCACAGACAGATCGATATTTCGTTTAAATGATGATGGCGAGCCATCAGGTACCGCAGGCAGGCCGATTTTAAATGTTTTGCTTTCACGAAACCTGACCAATGTCGCCGCGGTGGTAGTGCGCTATTTTGGTGGGACATTGCTTGGTGTTCCCGGGTTAATTAATGCCTATAAAACCGCAACCGAATTGGCTTTAAACGAAGTGAAGATCATTGAAAAGACCGTGAATGATATTTACTCCGTTTCCTTTGATTATTTGCAGATGAATGAAGTGATGCGGATGATAAAAGAAGAGCATTTGGAAGTGCTTGAACAACGGTTTGATAATAGTTGCGATGTAAAAATTTCAATCCGCAAAATGCAGATAAACCAGGTACTTGCGCGCCTGCAAAAATTGCCTTCAGTATCCGTGAAATACCTTCATACCCTTTAGCTTATTTTCTTCATTTTTTCCGGTGTTTTGAGCCTTATTTGTGTAATTTAGTCGGGCATGCAATCTTTTGAGATCAATAAGGAAGACCTTGAGCGCATTAAAACCGCGCTTGAAAGCGATGATGCTGAACTACAGAAGGTTCTGGCAGAGTATCACGCTTCCGAGATCGCTATACTTTTTGAACGCCTTCCGCTCGAGGCAAGAGAAAAGATCATCAACATACTTCCCTCCGAGGTTGCGTCTGAAGTTATCTCGGAAATGGATGAGGAGCAGGATCCCGGCGAACTGCTGATCAATCTTCACCCCGAAAAACGTTCGGAGATCGTAGAGGAACTTGATTATGACGATGCATCCGACATTATCTCGCAATTGGATGAAGATGAACAGCAAGAGATACTTGAAGACATAGACCAGGAAGATGCTTCAAACATCCGTGCCTTGATGAGCTATGCCGAGGATACCGCCGGTGGTATCATGAACTCGGACGTCATCAAGGTGAATATCAATCTCACAAAAAAGGAGGCGTTGGATGAGGTCATCAGGCAGTCGGAGGAGATGGAGGAGTTTTACACCATCTACACTGTCGACGATGAAGGAGTTCTTAAGGGCATATTATCGATAAAATCGTTGCTTAAGGCACACGGAAATGCCTGGATCGATAACCTGGTCAACAAGGATTTTGTATACGTAAAGGCCGACCTCGACCAGGAAGAGGTTGCCAAACTTATTTCGCAATATAACCTCACAGCGATCCCCGTCGTGGATGATCACATGAAGCTGCTGGGCCGCATTACGGTTGATGATATCATCGACGTAATGGAAGAAGAAAGCACCGAAGATATATTGAAAATTTCCGGTGTATCAGAAGACGAGGAGTTGAGCGGTACGTGGTTGGCGGCCGTTAAGAGCCGTTTGCCCTGGCTGGTCATCAACCTGGGCACTGCCTACCTGGCTGCCTCGATCATCAGGCATTTTGACAGCACTGTGCACGACATCCCTATCATTGCGGCTTACATGACTATTATAGCAGGTATGGGGGGTAATGCCGCCACGCAGGCGCTGGCAGTAACGGTTAGGCGTATCTCGTTGACCGACCTGACGGATAACCAGGCTTATAATACCGTAGTCAAGGAATTTTTAGTTGGCATGATCAACGGCGCAGCCAATGGTTTGATCGTTTTTGCGATAGCGCTTGTTTATGATGCCAGCCTCAAACTCGGTATCGTTTTATTTCTTGCGATGACAGGTAATTTGATCGTAGCCGGGTTAACGGGCTCGTCAATTCCATTGGTGCTGAAACGCGTTGGGATCGACCCGGCCGTAGCATCCTCCATTATCATTACCACGTTTACCGATTGCGCGGGGTTTTTGCTGCCTTTGTGGTTTGCAACCAAACTTTTGCAATAATATTCTATAAAAAATAGCTGTAATCATCATATTTGCATCACCTATAGCAAAAAAATGACCGAGATTAGAAATAACTGGACCAAAGAGGAAATTGCCGAAATATATCATAAACCGCTTTTAGACCTGATATACGAGGCGGCGACGGTACACCGTGAAAATAAAGATTACGCCGAAGTACAAATCAGTTCGCTGATCTCGATCAAAACCGGTGGCTGCCCCGAAGATTGCGCTTATTGCCCCCAGGCTGCGCGTTATAATACCGGTGTGAACGTGCATGCGATTATGCCGAAGGATGAAGTAATAGCTGCTGCTGAAAAAGCTAAGGCAGGCGGCGCTTCGCGGTTGTGCATGGGCGCTGCGTGGCGCGAAGTACGCGACAATAAGGACTTCGATAAGGTGATAGACATGGTGAAAGCCGTGAACGAACTGGATATGGAAGTATGCTGTACTTTGGGCATGCTTACCGAAAGCCAGGCGCAACGACTGGCCGATGCCGGTTTATATGCCTACAATCATAACCTGGATACTTCTGAGGAGGACTATAAACGTATCATTACTACGCGTACTTATGACGAGCGCCTGAAAACATTGGAGCATGTGCGTAAAGCTAAGATCACTGTTTGCAGCGGAGGTATCATTGGATTAGGGGAAACTGTTGAGGATAGAATATCGATGCTGAAAACGCTTTCCAATCTGCCCAGGCATCCTGAATCGGTTCCCATCAATGCATTGGTGCCAATTGAAGGCACACCTTTGGCCGATCAGCCAAGAGTTTCTGTTTGGGATATGGTGCGCATGATCGCGACTACCCGCATTATTATGCCTAAAACTGTAGTGCGTTTATCAGCAGGCAGAACAGAAATGACCACAGTTGAGCAGGCCTTATGCTTTATGGCTGGTGCCAATTCGATATTCGCAGGTGATAAACTGCTCACTACGCCGAATCCTTCGTTCGATACCGATATGGCCATGTTTGAGTTATTAGGATTGAAACCACGGGCGGCGTTTAAGAATGGGAGGCCTCGTAAGGTTGAAGTGGTTGGAGATGTCGAAGAAGTCGTAAAGGTTGATTGAATTAACATGAAAGTTCTTTGGTGTTGGCGATGCAAAATGGATATTCCAATGCTCGGCGATGAGGAATTCAAAAAGGCTAAAGAATTATATAGCTTAGGATTTAAGAATGCCAAACCAGGCAGATTTAAGCCCTTATTAGATTACTACAATGCTTTAACAGGTTTCGCAGAAACGGAGGCTAACGCCATAATGCATCATTGTATTTCACAATATGGGCCACCCTGCAAAAATTGCGGTAAACCTTACCGGACACCATTAGCTTCGCTTTGTGCCGCTTGCGGACATAAGAGGGTTTAGACCTTCGCGCCCAATATCCACCGCCAGGCCCAGCGCGTGGCAGTGTTGAAGCCTCGCCAACTATCCACAAATTCGATAATATCATCCAGGCAGATTGCTCTGAATTTCTTTTTAAAATTTTTGGAGGCAATCTTAAATACCCGATCAGGATTTTGGAGGCCGATACGTTCAAATATTTCTTTCTTCACATACATGGTGCGCACAAAAAGGATGTTGAAAAGGATAACATAACTGTAAAGAGTGCGCTTGATGTAGCCGGCTTTTGCAGCGTAGGTCTTTAATAGATCTTTCGTGAAAAGGATATGCCGCGCTTCTTCAATGTTATGGAGGTCGAACATCTTTTTAAGAACCGGGTACACGTCTGTTGATTTACGAGCGTAATTGCCGTAAACATCTGTTACCAGTTCAACAGCTACGCTACCCATAAATAAGTAATCGGCGGGCAGGTATTTATTACTGAATTTGCCCAGGAACTTATGCCAGCCGGATTGCCCGATTGGCTTGCCGCCGAGTTTGGCGATGGCATGCCCGAACATTTCCTGGTGCCTGAACTCTTCGATCAGTTCCCTTAAAAGAAAACGATGCTGGACATCATCCAATGGCAAAGTAAGGATGTGCCTGGTCATGAAAAGGCAAAACAGACATTCGCCCCAGGCATATGACGCTATTACCTGTACTACTTCGTGCCGGCCCAATTCCAGTTTTTGAGCAGGGGTAAGGGTATCATAAACCTCGAGGCCGAAAAGGGAAGTGAGTAGTTCTGGTAAAAATACGTCTTCGGGCTGCGGTTCCAATTCCCATGGGATATAGGTTTCCGGCATCAGTGGTTTTTCCCTGCTGATCCTGATCAGGCGCTCAATTTCTCCGGTTTCCATTTTAAAAATCCTAATTTATCATTTTAACGTCAAAACGTATCGCCGGCAAACTACAGAACAAGATACATCGTTATTAGTTTGTGATAAGGTTTAGGTTGGTCGCTACAGTATAAAGTTGTAGCGACGGGCCCCCGCCGCCAGGTGGGGGCTTTTTTATTAGTTTGACGGGAACAAATTGGTAATGGTTGCTTATCCCAGCAGGTATTTTACTACACGGTAAACCGGGTAAACAATAATGAATGCGGCGATAACATCAACAGTGTAATGAACATGCTGCACCAGCAGTAAAATGGCGACAGCGATCGTACAACATAATGCCACTATTTTATCCGTTTTACGGTCGAGGCATAAATAGGCGAGGTAGAGCACCGATGTATGGCCCGAAAAGAATAAGTCTTTGGTTATATTGCTTTCACCATAAAAAATACCGGTGAGCGGGTCGGTTAGCGCGATCAAGCCTTTGGGCGGGTCAAGGGCAACCAGGCTGATGGCTAAAACTCTTAACACCGTCACAAAAAACAATGTCCACGCGTATGTGATATATATGGTGGGCTTTTCAATAGCTCTCCACAAGGCATATAACCCAAAACCCCATATACAGGCGAATATCATCCACGAAACATTGTGCGCAGGAATGGCGGCCAATACCCGGTCGTTTATTAATGTGCCGTCTCTTTTTTGAATGAGGTTAAAAAAAGATGGCAGCATGAAGGTTAACGCCATCAAAAGTACAGTGCCGACGATAAACTGCGCGCGCAGCATATGCGAGCTCCAGGTCTGCTTCCAGTTCTTCTTTAACGCTATTGCAATTGAACGTGCCATTAGGTTTAGTTTATCAACAAGCGTGCAAAAATAGGAAGTTCAAGCCGAATGTGAAATTTTCTTTAAGATAAAATTAATTATTTATGATGTAATAATTCTGGAAATATTATGGATCCTATTTTCAATATAAAATTTATACTTTGATTTTCAACATGTTATGAAAAATACTAATCAATTAGTTGTAATACTAATGAATTAGTATTACATTCGATTAAAATTATCATATAACGATGCAAAAACTAGCGAAAAGAGAAGAACAGATCATGCAGGTATTCTGGAACCTGGAAAAAGCGTTTATTAAAGAGGTCATACCCGAACTGCCTGATCCAAAGCCTCACTACAACTCTGTGGCGACAATGGTGAAGATATTGGAAGAAAAAGGGTTCCTTTCTCATGAGAGTGTTGGTAACATTTTCCGCTATTTCCCCGTCATTACAAAAGAGGATTATCAAAAGCATGCTATGAAAGATATTGTGAGCCAATATTTCGATAACTCATACCCGAGCATGCTGGCTTTTTTCGCTAAAGAGCAACAGATATCCGAATCAGAACTGAACGAAATATTAGACATCATCAAATCATCAAAGAAATGATACCCTATATCCTGCACGTAGCCTTGCTCATCTCGATATGCTTGTTGTTTTACAAGATATTCCTGCAAAGGGAAACATTTTACGGCCTGAACCGCGTAGTACTCCTGATTTGCCTCGGCCTTTCATTTGTCTTGCCATTAATTACAATACCGCAGGCCTGGACTTTAAGAGCCACGCCCGAAAGTGTTGCCGTTGATACCAGGCCGCAACCTGTTACCGAAATGTACCCGCAAATAGCGGCTCAGGTACAAAAACAGATACAAGCTGCTGAAAAGCAGACGATAAAGACGCCGCAAACTGCTGCCAAGCCTGAGGCAATAAAAGCACAACCACCGGTGCCTGTCCAGGATAAGCCGATATGGCCGGTTGTTTTCAAATGGATGTTTTACCTGTATTGGGCGGGCGCAGCCGCATTCGGTTTGAATCTGCTGTTGCAGGTGATCGTGCTGCTGTTCAGGGCATATACTAACCCGGTAATACTGGATGGTAAATTCCGCATTATTGAAGTCAAAGGAGATAAGGCGCCCTGTTCGTTCGGCAACAATATTTTTATCAATCCAGAAAAATACGACTGGGATACTTACAACCAGATATTGATGCACGAAAAAGTGCATATTCAACAGGGGCACAGTTTTGATATCCTGCTGGCTGAACTGGTGCTGGTATTCCAATGGTTCAACCCTTTTGCCTGGCTTTACCGCGGAGAGCTGGAAAATAACCTTGAGTTTTTAACCGATGAAGCCGTACTCGGCCGTAACCCGGTAGAAAAAGAAAGCTACCAGATGAGTTTATTAAAAGTATCGGTACCTCATTTAGCGCTTAGTGTTACTACTAATTATAATCAGTCACTACTAAAGAAACGAATTGTTATGATGAACGCGAAGAAGTCAAACATTCATACCATGTGGAAATATTTTATCCTGGTACCCCTGATGGGCGGCCTGGCCTGTGCGCTGAACCAAACCGCTTTCAGCCAGGCGAGGAAAGCAAAAACAAGCAATCATGTTCAATCTTTTAGTGAAAATCATATAAATGTTGATCGCAGCCAGGGCATATGGTTTGCTACCATAAAAGGCGAAAAAGTACAAATGGAGTTCCGGAGCGAGGATGATGATCACAACTGGTCGAACAACGACAGCTTTTTGATCAGCGAATTTTCAGCTTTGCCAAAGGATACCAAAGCTGATTTCACATTGAAGCGGGATGCCGGCACGATGCTGTTAAACGGCAAATTCGATGGAAATGAGGGTTACGGGCACTATAAATTCACTGCTGATAAGTCCTTTGCTGATTACTTAAAAAGCGAAGGCGTCAGCGAAATTGACGATAATGATCAGTTTGCATTCTTCGTCATCAATATCAAAAAAGGCTATGTGGAAATGCTGAAAGCGAATGGCTATAGTCATCTTTCAAAAAACGACCTGATATCGATGGCCGCGCTGAAGGTTGACGAAGCGTATATCAAATTCTGGAAAGGGTTAGGTTATAATCACCTAACTACCAATGAGCTGGTTTCGGGTAAGGCACTTGGCATTACCAGGGAATATGTAGAAGAAATTCAAAAGGCGGGGTACACTCATCTTGATTTTAACCAGTTGATCAGCTTCAAGGCGCAGGGGATTGACGGCAAATATATTGCCGGTCTGAAAAAAGCCAATTTGAACGTTAGCAAAGACAATGAAGATAAAAATGATAACAACGAAAATGTTAATGTCAACCTGCCGCGCGCCGATGAAATTTCCTCATTCAAAGCAATGAACATAGATTCATCGTACATCCGTGGCCTTAAGAATGCCGGTTATAGCAATATCCCGATGAACGAATTGCCCAGCATGAAAGCTGTAGGTGTTACGCCAGAGTATATCAGGAGTCTGAGCGATATTGGTTATAAAAATCTGCCGGCAAATGAACTGATGTCGTTAAAATCTTTAGGTGTTACACCGGCATATATCAAAGCGATTAACGATATGGGTTATCCTAACTTGCCGGCTAATGAGATCCAGTCATTCAAAGCGCAGGGCATCACTCCTGAATATGTAAGATCGGTCGCTGAGATGGGTTATAGGAATCTTTCGCCGGGTGAGCTGTCATCATTTAAGGCATTAGGCGTTAATGCCGATTTTATCAAAGGATTTAACGATATCGGGTACAAAAATATTCCGGCCAACGAGCTCACGTCTTTAAAAGCGCTCGGAGTAAGACCTGAATTTGCAAAAAGCTTTGCAGATATAGGCTATAAGGATGTGTCTGTTAACAATCTCACCTCGCTAAAAGCCCTCGGCGTTACCGCTGGATTTATTAAGGGTTTTAAAGATATAGGGTTCGATAATATTTCGATCAATGATGTTACATCATTGAAGGCTACTGGGGTGACACCGGATTATGTGAAAGAGATGAAGGCTAAAGGTTTCGTTTCGAAAGACATTAACAAGTATATCCGGCTTAAGAACGCATTTAACTAATCAGTTAATATCCAACAAACTTGCGAAGTCTTTAAGACTTCGCAAGTTTTAAACCCTGCTCAAATGATAGTTTTTATTATCGCTATAATACTGGTATGCGCTACCGTTATCATGATGAGCATGAAGCGCTATCCCTGAGGGCTCAATAATCCATTTCCCGGCAATCGAAACCGGCATTTTGCAAAAGCGATTCTATGTAGCGGGTATTTAAGCCGATGCTTTCAATACGCAATACTTTATCGCAATCCTCAAGGTCAAAATTCCAGTGCTTTATTGAAGGAACAGAAGTAAGCAGGGTATTTACCTTGCTTACTTTTCTTTTATTGCTCACGTTTGTTTTGAAAATTAGTACTTCCATTGCTTTTTCTATAAGCTAATAACTATCACACTTCCGGAAATTGGACAAACCGGCTGTTTTTATTCCGTTGCTTTTGGCGCTTCCTCAGCGGGCTTAGCAGTTTCGGTTGCAGGCTGGCTCCAATCGTAGCGTTCGTGATGCCTGCCCCATTTACCGCAGCGTTCGCGCCATTGCTCGCGAAAGCGCGCTTGTTCTTCAGGACTCATGTTTTTAAAGCGCTCCATGCGGTTACGCATCCAGGGCGCTCCGCCGCGGTGGCCGCCCTTACCAAATCCGAACAGTATTTTGCATAATATCAATAGCCCAGCTGCCTGCCAGAAAGTGATCGCCGTAAGATGAAAAATAACGGGGATCAAGGCGTTCCATAACAGCATCACGATATAGCTCACCAATGCAAGCCCCCCGACCACCAGGAACGGGATAAAAATCATTTTCTTTCTGAAACTGAACCTATGTTTATAAGCCCGGTCTCCATATTCTGTATCTTTCATTTTCTAATTTTTTTAATATTCTTTGATTTCTTCATACAATTGTTTGAGCCGCTTGCGCAGGTGAAGCACAGCATAGCGCTTTCTCGAGACCAGCGTCTGCACATTTTCGCCCGTCCGTTCGGCTATTTCATTAAAGGGGATATCATCCAGTTCCTGCCAGATAAATACCTGTCGCTGCTCCTCGGGCAACTCATCCAATGCATCGAATAACTGTTCCCAAAAAAGGTTCCGGATATATTCTGTCTCGGGCGTGGCGCCTTCGGCTAGCAATATTTCGCGAAAGTTGGGGCCTTCTTCATCCTCACCGTCCGTAGGAGCGAGATCCAATAATTCCTCGGTCCTTTTCCTGCTCTTATCGATGATCTTGTTGGTCGCTACCTTATATAGCCAGGCCCCCGTCTGTTCTATCGGTTCGGCATTTACCACTGCGCTAAGCTGGTACCAAACATCCTGCAGGATGTCTTCGGCATCGGCATCGCTTTTTACCCGTTTGCGGATAAAGCCCAGCAAGCCCTTACCATACGATTTGATAGCCTGTATGATATGATTTTGCTTTTCTTCGGGCATTACGGCGGTGATCAATGTTTTCTCTCCTTTAAAGGTAGAGACGATTGACGTTTTAAAACATTTTAAAGAAAAAGAAAATATTATAAATGCTTATTGTCATAAAAGAAATATTAGGGGTGTTTCTTTAATACAGTCAAATTTTTGCGTGAAATACTTGTTTCTGATTACTTAATAATTAAAAAAGGACTAAAAATGGGTGAAAACACGGTGTGAAATTTCCGGAATAAAAACTAAATTTGTTATAAGACCCTAATTCATGCAAACCATAGATTACCTGGTAACTACTATGAGGTTCGATATTCTCAATAGTTGATACTGGTTCACTCTTGGGATGACGCCCAGCCCCCGCTTAGTCCATCCTGTGTTATTTAATTTAGCTATAAAAAATGAGCAACAACTTTTCGCTCAACAGGCTGTCAATACAGCAACGTTTGACGCTTTTGATCTGTACGTTATTACTTTCCGCAATTGTCATATATGGTTTTGCGAACTACTATAGTTTGAAGAAAGCGTCACTGACTATAGCCAGCGACCGCATAGGCTTGTTGACCACGCAAATAAGTACAATGTTCGGCCAATCGGCACAGGCGGTAACGAAACTCGAATATGCCACGGCTACACAAAATTCAGTTGTACAATGTGTTAAATCAGGCGGAAAGGACTTTCGTAAAGAAGCGCTAGCCGAACTTGACAAATTGCACACGGATAGCACATGGGTTTCGATAGAGTTGCTGGATCAAAACCTGGTGCCGGTACTGCGTTCGGATAAAGCCCTTGTTAATGTAAATGTTGACACCAAAGCGGTATTGGCCTTTACACATGTTGGCCCCGATTCAAGCAAAGTTGGGAAAATATACAAAGTTGGCGACTCAATGTATTACCCCGTTATCGCCACAGTAGTCGATAAAGGTCGCACCATCGGGTACGTTATGTGTTGGCAAATGCTGCGTGTTGCACCTAAAGCTGTAGCACAATTTACGCAATTGATAGGTACTGGTACGAGACTTTACATCGCCAATACTGATGGAAGCTTATGGACAAATTTGATCAAACCGGTTGCCGCGCCATTTAAAATTAATAGCATGGGCGAGCCAATTGAATATACTGGTCCTGATGGCCTGATGATCGCAAAAGTCCAACCTGTGCCCAATACGGGTTGGTTAACTGCAATTGCATTTTCTGAGCAAAATATACTTGAGGGTGTGAACAGCTTTATGAAGTGGATACTCATTTTCGGTTTATTATTAACTGCTATCGGTATTTTTGCTGCCTGGGCTATGAGCCGCAATATCACGCGGCCGCTGAGCCAGCTTACCAGGGCTGCGAAGGCTGTTTCCCAAGGGAATTATTCGTCACCAAAATTTATTGATGTGAACCGGAACGATGAATTAGGAGAATTGGCAATTGCATTCAATATTATGACTGCCGAAGTACACCATACCTGGCAGAACCTGGATAACAAAGTCAAAGAACGGACTTTGCAGCTTGAGCGTGTTAACAAGGAATTGGAGGCATTTTCGTATTCTGTATCACATGACCTCCGGACCCCGTTGCGTGCGGTGAGCGGCTATTCGATAATGCTCAAAGAGGATTACGAAGACAAACTGGACGCCGAAGGCAAGCGGATCATTGGCAACATTATTTCCAACGCCCGGATGATGGGAAAATTGATCGATGATCTATTGGCATTTTCACGTTTAGGTAAAAAGGAGTTAACAAGTACAAAAGTAGATATGCAATTACTTGCGATCAGCGTTGTTAATGAATTATTACAAGAAAACCTGGAAAAGGATTACAAGATCAACATTGGGATATTACCCCCTATTGAAGCCGACCCGGGCATGGTCAAGCAGGTATTAATGAACCTGCTAAGCAATGCAATAAAGTATTCTTCAAAAAAGGCCGAACCGGAGATCGAAATTGGGTCTGAGGACGAGGAAACGAGAACGATTTACTATGTAAAGGATAACGGCGTGGGTTTTGACATGGCGTATGCCGGCAAACTGTTCGGCGTTTTTCAGCGCCTGCATTCGCAAGAGGAATTTGAAGGCACCGGCGTAGGACTTGCATTGGTAAAGCGAATTATTGACAAACATAATGGCGAAGTGTGGGCCGATGGAAAGGAAAATATAGGCGCTGCATTTTACTTCAGTTTACCTAAAAAAACAATTGTATGAACGATGACCGAGTTGAAATTTTATTAGTTGAGGACAATCCGCACGATGCCGAAATGACTATTCGTGCTTTAAAAAAATCGAACCTGGCTAACAGGCTGATCCACGTAAAAGACGGAGCTGAAGCGCTGGACTTTATTTTTTCGAGAGGCGTATTCTCTGAGCGGAGTACGGACAATAAACCAAAAGTGATCTTGCTGGATATTAAAATGCCCAAGGTGGACGGCATAGAGGTACTGCGGCAGATAAAATCTAATGAAAATACCAAAACAATACCCGTGGTGATCATGACCTCCTCAAAAGAAGAGCAGGATATTATTACGAGCTACAATCTTGGTGTGAATAGCTATGTGGTAAAACCCGTTGATTTTGAGGGTTTTGCCAAGGCCGTATCGGAGTTGGGCTTTTACTGGCTGATCACCAACCAATATACCGATTAATTTTTTTGCCGTTACACTAATCTGTTCTATGATGCCGAATTTAAAAATATTACATATAGAAGATATCCGGAGTGATGCAGAATTAATAGAAAGAACGCTAAAGAAATCAGGCATAGCATTTGAAAAGCTTCTGGTTGATACCAAAGAGGAATACATAAAAGCACTTGATGAATTTCATCCTGATGTTATTCTTTCAGATCACTCACTACCCGCGTTTAATTCACTTGAGGCATTAAAGATACTGAAACAACGCGGCGGAAATATTCCATTTATCCTGATAACAGCCACGGTATCCGAGGAGTTCGCGGTTAACGTAATGAAGGAAGGTGCATCGGATTATGTGTTGAAGGACAGGCTTCAGCGTCTGCCAAACGCAGTTATCAATGCCATCAGTAAATATCAATCGGACGCTGAACGCCAGGTGTACCTGGACAAAATATTCGCGAGTGAGGCGTTATTCACAAAAGCGGAAACGATAGCCGAGTTTGGTACATTTCGTGTAGGCCTTAACAACGACGATATTAGCTGGTCGGCCGGTACATATATATTGCTCGGGTACCAGCAAGATGAAGTTGCGGCTTCATACGAAAATTTTTTAAAGCCTATTCACCCTGACGACGTAGAAGAAGTTCAAAACATCATTGACACTTCAATTAGTAATGCGCAGCCTGAGGAGATAGATTTCAGGGTGATCAATAAAGACGGCAGCATTAAGTATTTGCGTTCCCAGTTTGAGTTTGAACTGGATGAAAATGGGAAGGCTGAATATGTAATAGGATTTAGCCAGGACGTAACCCGCGAAAAGCTGGCGCAAATTCAGGTAGAGGAATATATTGACGAATTGAAGGCCGCAGCCGAAAGACAATCTGCAATATTGAATGCCCTGCCCCCTAATATTGTGCTGCTTAATGAGGATGCGAAAATTGTTGCGGTAAATGATTCATGGAAAAAATTCACGCTTGCCAATAACCTTGGAGTGCCCCGGCATGGCATAGGGTTTCACTACCTCGCTATCTCGGAAAAAGCCACCGGGATGGATGCCATATCCGCCAAAAAAATTTCCAGGGGAATAAAGGAAGTGATAGCCGGTGAGAATGACGAGTTTTCAATGGAATACTGCTACTATTCAGGCACTCAAAAAGTATGGTTCCAGTTAATAGTAGCCCCTTTGGCGGATAAAAGCCAAAAAGGGGCCGTCGTGTTGCACATAGATATTACCGACAGAAAGCATGTTGAGGCGTCGCTGCTGCAATCCAGGGCCAATCTTCAAACCATTTTTGAGAATACTGATATTGCCTACGTATTGTGCGACTCCGGGCATAAGATAGTTTCCTTTAACACCAAAGCCTATGAATTGGGTATTGAGCAATTCGGTAAAAAAATAAAGGCCGGCGGGGATGCCTTCAGTTATTTTCCGAAAAGTAAAATACCCAATCTGAAAGACGCCATCCAAAAGGTGACGAACAATGAATTGGTTACATACGAAACCAGCTACGACCTTAAAGATGGATCGCTTAAATGGTATGAAGTAAGGTGGGCGGGTATAGCTAACGAGAAAAAAGAAAACACGGGCTTTGTGCTTGCCTTTGATGATATTACAGGGAGAAAAATATCAGAACTGGAACGCGACCGCATTACTGCCGATTTGGTAAAGCGTAATACCGATCTTGAAGAATTCGCCTACATTATTTCTCACAATCTGCGCGCACCGGTGGCTAATATTCTTGGTGCCTCAACTGCCTTGAACATTATGGAATTAAGTCCAGGGGAGAAAGATAAGCTAAGCAAGGGGATCAATGTATCCGCAATAAAACTGGACGAGGTAATAAATGATCTCAATCAAATTTTGCAGGGTAAAGGCGGGTTTGACGATGTTAAAGAAATAGTACATTTCTCTGATTTGGTCGACAGCGTGAAGATCAGCATCAGGAACCTGATCGAAAATAACAATATAAAGATCACGTATGATTTTGCTGAGATCAACGAGTTTCTTGTATTAAAGCCTTATTTGTACAGCATCTTCTTTAACCTGATTTCTAACAGTGTTAAATACCGCAGGCAACATATTGATACTGTAATTGAAATTCGCAGCCGCTTGTTCGGAAATAAGGTCGAACTGACTTTTAGCGACAACGGTATGGGAATTGATCTTAAGAAAAATGGGGGCCAGGTATTTGGACTATATAAGCGATTCCATTCCAATATTGAAGGAAAGGGCATGGGGCTGTTTATGGTAAAAACGCAGGTGGAAACACTTGGAGGTAAAATAACCGTCGAAAGTGAAGAAAATAAAGGAACTGAATTTAAAATTGAACTTGAAATATGAGCACGGATCTAAAATATGTTATTGTGGACGATGATCCATTTAACAACATGATATGCCGCATGGTTATAGAAGATGCGTTGGGTGAAACAGAGATCAATGCGTTTACGAAACCCGAGGAAGGGCTGGAATTTATGAAGGAAAATATCAAGGGACCGACTGTGCTTTTTTTGGATATAAATATGCCTACGCTTACCGGTTGGGAATTTTTACAACAATATGAAGCTTTCAGCGACGAAGTGAAAATGAATACCAATATTTATATTCTTTCTTCTTCCCTTGACAGGCGCGATAAGGACAGAGCAACTACCAATAAATACGTTCAGGGCTTTATATCAAAACCACTTGACTTTGAAACGATTACCGCGATAGCAGGGGGGGAGTTCCAGGATTAGTTTTTTAGAAAAGCTAAGTAGGGTAATTGCATTAGCTGATTTTAATTTCTAATTTGGCTAACCTGATAAAAAATCATGAAAGCCAATTATAAAGCCCTCGTGCTATTCCTTAGCTTCATTACCCTCTCGTTGCACATGAATGCACAGGGTAGTGATGCTCATTCAAAAAAAGTCGCAATTATTACCGCCATGAATAATTCCGCGGACCAATGGAACAAAGGCGACCTGGCTGATTTCATGAAAATGTACACCGATTCGTCGACCATGATGTACCCTACGGGCCCTGTTGGTTTAAGCAGCATACGCGAGCTATACGAGAAGAAATACTTTAACGGCCAGATGCCCAAACAAAACTTGTCCTACACCGAAATGAAAGTAACCATGCTGGGGGAGAATTATGCATTGCTTACCGGGAAATTTACGTTGAAGGGTGGCCGCCTGCCCGAGCGATCGGGCGTTTATTCGCTGGTGATGGTGCTAACCAAAGACGGCTGGAAAATTCTGCACGACCATTCGGGTTGATGTTTTTTTTAATATGAACTCCTATCATTGTTAATATTTTTTCTTGGTATTTAAATATTTTTTTAGAAATTTATGTGGGAAAAGATTAATTTGTGAATACCTCTTCTATTAAAGGCCTTGTATGTTTAGAGCTGATACTATTAGCGATGGTATACCTCGCGGTCTCTACAACACACTTGTTTTTTGTGCCTAAGGCCACTCACGCAAAAAAGCACAACTATAATTCGATCTTTAAAAGAAAGTCGGAAAATGCCATTAGTCTTGAACGAACCGAAAAAACTACCGTTAATAAAAACAGTAACCAGGTTCACGGCATAATAAGAAACATCAATCTTTTTTTCATCTGCCTTTTTTTTAATCAGGGCACCATTGATTTAAAAGAAGAATTGTCGCCACCCTTCGACCAATTCTTGCCCAAACATCGATACGCTTACCTGGATAGTTCCGTGATCAGGGTCTGATTTCCTCCCATGTATTCTTAGCGCCTAACCTTATCCGATCAATCAGCAGGTATTTCTATGCTTAAATGTCCGGTATGATTTCCTTGTGGGAATTCGACGGTATCGCGGTTTATAAAAGCTTAATGCGGATTGCATTGGAATTTAAATCATTCAGGAATTTACATTAAAGGTAATAAGGCGATTTGTCCCCGGGGCAAAAATTGAATATACTATGAATAAAGAGGCAGTAAAAGACTTATTAAAAGATATAGAAAGGCAAGGATTACTGGGAGTGAGCAGAAGCGATGAAGATACCTTCGAAATAGTTATGTATGCGCTCGACAATGGACTATTGACCAGGTCAGCTACGGGGAATTTCATGTTAACGGGAAAAGGCGCCGAATTCCTCGAATTCGGTGCCAGCATGGAAATGCCAACAGAAAACAGCAATTTTCCCCCGCCGTATTATGAATATGGTGACAATAATCGCTCTAAATGGATAAGCGCCATTCTGGGACAGGAAAAAAACCTGAAAAGAAATATCTCAATTGCCATTATATTTCTTGTCCTTCTATTGATCATGCTATTGATTGGGGTTCATAAGTTTGGGTAGTGCTGTTATAAATGTATGAACTTACTTATTCATCTGCGGCACTGGCTTTCAATCGGCGTGAGGAGACTCTTCGTCTATTCTTTTTTTGCGCTATGTAATTATATACCTACCTTTAATTGTGTCATCATAACACAATAGATCATAAACCAATCTTCATTTATTATGAAAAGAAATTTGACCAGCCCGGTTGTTTATTTTATTGGCTCGCTATCGTTACTGGCATTTGCTGTAACTATTAGCAGCAGTACCACCAGTGAGGTTGTAAAATGGACCGCCAGCGATGCCGATAGCTCGGGCATTGTACTCGTAAAAAATCAAAACGGGCCCACGCTGGGCTATTCAACTAAATCTGGTGTGAAAATACTCACTGTCGACGGCCTGGCCTTCAAGGACCTGAACAGGAATGGCAAATTGGATAAATACGAAGATTGGCGGCTGCCGGTGGCAGAACGGGCGAAGGACCTGGCTTCGCAATTGTCAATCGAACAGATAGCCGGCCTGATGCTATACAGCGCACACCAGGCCATTCCGGCCATGTCATCAAGGGGATTCGGCGCTGGTACCTATGATGGAAAGCCTTATGCAGAGGGAATGGATGCCGGACAATTCACCGATCAGCAAAAAGATTTCCTGATCAAAGATAATTTACGCCACGTGCTGATCACTTCGGTTCAAAGCCCGGAAGTGGCCGCACGCTGGAACAATAACGTGCAAGCACTGGTAGAAGGTGTTGGATTTGGCATACCTGCCAACAATAGCTCCGATCCGCGGCACAGCACTAATTCTGGTGTGGAATATACCGCGGGCGCGGGCGGCAAAATATCGCAATGGCCCGACCAGTTGGGTTTGGCTGCTACGTTCGATCCCGCCGTGGTACAGGAGTTTGGTCATATCGCCGCGCAGGAATATCGTGCCTTAGGTATATCTACTGCCTTATCGCCGCAGATAGATTTAGGTTCTGAGCCGCGCTGGGCGCGTATCAACGGTACTTTTGGCGAGGACCCGCAACTGGATGCTGATATGGCAAGGGCCTATGTAGATGGCTTTCAAACCTCAACTGGAAACAGCGAGATCAAAGACGGTTGGGGCTACCATAGTGTAAATGCTATGATGAAGCACTGGCCGGGCGGCGGCCCGGAAGAGGGTGGACGGGATGCGCACTTTGCTTATGGCAAATTTGCGGTATATCCCGGCAATAATTTTGATGAACATTTGGTTTCATTTGTTGACGGCGCCTTAAAACTGAACGGCAAAACCAAAATGGTTGCCGCGGTGATGCCCTATTATACTATTTCGTACGGCAGGGACGTGAAGAATAAAGAAAATGACGGCAACAGCTACAGCCAGTACCTGATCACGGATTTGCTGCGTAATAAATATCATTTCGACGGTGTGGTTTGTACCGACTGGGGCGTAACGGCTGATGAAGGTAAGACACCTGATATTTTCGCGGGGAAATCATGGGGGATGGAGACCAAAACCGTGGCCGAAAGACATTATAAGATACTGATGGCGGGCGTCGACCAGTTTGGCGGGAACAACGATTCAAAACCGGTTATAGAGGCCTATAACATGGGTGTTAAAGAGCATGGCGAGGCCTTTATGCGCGCCCGGTTCGAGAAATCGGCGGTGAGACTATTGACCAATATCTTCAGGACAGGGCTTTTTGAAAATCCATACCTGGATGCCGCGAACACCAAAGCGACCGTCGGCAAACCCGAATTTATGAAGGCTGGTTATGAAGCGCAACTGAAATCGATCATACTGCTGAAAAACAGCGCCAATGTACTGCCGCTGAAAACCGGCATAACTGTATATGTGCCCAAAAAATATACACCGTCAGTACAGGGATTTTTTGGTCCTCCGTCAAAAGAGCATTGGGACGAGGCAGTAAAAGCTGAGTTGTTAAGCAAGTATTTTAAATACACCGATGACCCGTCCAAAGCCGATTGCGCCATAGTATTTGTAAGCAGTCCAAGTGGCGGGGCGGGGTATGATAAGGAAGATGTGGCAAAAGGCGGGAGCGGGTATGTGCCCATCACGCTGCAATATGGCGAATACAAGGCAATCAACGCGCGGGCGCATAGTATCGCGGCGGGAGATCCGGTTGAACCGGGTATCGATAATCGCAGCTATAAAGACAAAACGATAACCGCGGCAAATTATAATGATCTGAAGACGATAGAGGAAACCAAAGCGGCAATGAAAGGCAAACCTGTCATCGTCGTGATCAACCTGTCGAAGCCGGTTGTACCTGCTGAGTTCGAAAAAGATGCCAATGCGATAGTGGCCAATTTCGGCGTGCAAAACCAGGCCATACTGGACGTTTTAAGCGGCGCGGTTGAGCCTTCGGGTTTGCTGCCATTCCAGATGCCAAAAAATATGAAGACCGTGGAGCTGCAGGATGAAGATATACCCCATGACATGATCTGTTACACCGATGCTAACGGGCATACCTGGGATTTCGGCTTTGGTATGAACTGGAAAGGTGTAATACATGATGCGCGGACGGCTAGATATGTGGATATTGTGAAAAGTCCAGCCATTCGTATTAAAGGTATGGCTGTGAGCCTAACCTGTGTCACACCGGGAGCGAAGATCTACTACAGTACCGATGATTCCACACCATCATTTACAGATGAGCACCTATACAGCAAGCCATTTACAATCAAAAAGGGTACGGTTGTTAAAGCAATAGCTAAGATATATGCTAAAGACAACAGCGGCCTGGCAGTATTTGAATTAAACGACGCCAAACAACCAGCGCGCTAATGTTTTATCCAAACCGAGATTGGTGAACTGCCTTGGCCGGCTTCGGAAAAAGGCACAACGACCACTTTTTGCGTTTTTCCGTTGACGTTCATTGGTACGGAATAAACCTCTTTCCAGCCCCAGTTGGCTGGGACGGAGGCTTTTTCATCTGTTAATATCCCGGCATTCGTTGGATAAACCACCTGGGCAAGGGAATCTATTCCCGGGTTGAGCATTTGATCTATGGCAAACACCTGCGGCCCTCTTTTAATGGCTATAGCGTTGGGGTAAGATAAACCGCCGGGAATAACCTGCACGGGCATTTTAAAGGATATTTCGACTTTATCTCCTGGTTTCCAGGTTCGGGAAAGTCTTAACAGCGTGCCATTTGTCTTAAAAATATTACCTGCGATGGTCAGCTTAAAATCCCTGGACCATTGGGGCACACGGAAACTAAGCGTGAAAGTCGCAGCTTTCGACGGATCGACTGAAATAATAACGGTGCTATCTAACGGAAATTGAGTCACTGTTTTTATATTCAGCGTCAACTGTGAGCCATCCTTTGCTGTTATGTTTTCGGTGGCCTGCCCGTTCTCGTAAAATAGCATAGTATAAACGCCATTGATCTTTCCGCCCATCATTTCGGGAATAAGGGAAATGCCTCGTGGTACGCTTGACAGGCAGCAGGAGTAACCCTGGTCGCAGCGATAGGGTTTGGCGCCCATTAACGCGGTATAGTAGCTTACACAGCCGGTTTGCGGGTTTTCGGCGGCCAGCAGATGGTTATATACTGAACGCTCCAACTCTTCCGCGTATTTTGGGTTACCCGTTATTTGAAGCAATTGCAGGTTGAATTGTATCCAGGTAACGGTTACGCAGCCTTCACCCATCTCATCCTTATTTTCTGCCCTCAGAATACCTGGCTCCCTGAATATTTCATGATCGCTTGATGTGCCCGTGATATACAGTCGGTTTTTAGTAATATCCGTCCATGCAGTTTCTAAAAGTGGCAGGTACTTTTGCTCCCCCGTAACTTTATAATATTTCAGGATGCCTAAAAAGCAGGATAGCATTTCATAAGCTTTGGCATCACCTACCTTGGTCACGTCGCCATATTTCTCCAACTGGGATATCAGTTTCGGGCCATCTTTCTGCTCAAAGGCACGCAGGATATAACCGCAGAAATCAAGATACTTCTGATCGCCGGTATATCTGTACAGATCGACCATAGGTTCCATAATACTTCCCGGTGCCAGCCCGACGTGTTCACCCGCAGTCATCAGGTCGCGTTTACCGGGCTCGTCTCCGAAAGTGCGGCAGATCAGGTCAGCCGCCTTTTTTGCGGTTTCCAAAGCTGGTTTATACCCGGTAACTGAGTAATAATTGAGCAAGCCTATAATAGCATATTTATGCGCCCAAACGTCCCATTCCGTCCAGCGGTCTTTGAGCAGGTAGGTACCCAGGTAACCATCGGGCATCTGGCAGGCTATATATTTTTGCACCATGTCATCCATCAGGTGTTTTATGCGCGGATCATGTGAATACGCGTAGGTTTTGGATGCCGAGAACAGAAATTTACCCACATGCTCGCCGATCCAGGTTTGCGCACCGGGCCTTTTTTTAAAGCCTGATAATAATATTCCAGAATCAATTTGCAGTAATCTTTTTTCCAGGTTTATCTGCATTCGGTAGCCTAACAAACCGCCTACGTTTTGATAATAGGCGGAGACATATTGATCCGGTATTTTGTTGGGAACGATCGGGCCGAAAAGTTTCACCGGCTTTAGATCCTGCGCATGGGCAGCGCCAATCATAAACAATAAAAGTATTGCGAGCGCTCTTTTCATTTGACAATTGGTTCTGAGAGGCAATATACAAATAACCGGGGTAGAGATGCAATGTATTGCGCCTCTACTTTTTAGACGATTTTGCTTTCGGATTAAATTCCAGCGCAAGAAGTATCCAATGATCAAAATCCTTTTGAGTTTTAAAGCGTTCGGGACTGATATAAATAAATCCCGTCATGTGTTTACCACCGTGAACCATTGGCCGGGTGCCGTTTTCTTCAACCAATTGTTCGGTCAGATCAGGATCAAGGCGCAGCATCAGTTCATTGCCACTTATGCTGATGCACATTTTGTCATCGACCATAAAAGTAATGCCACGAAACATCTTCTTTTCGGTGACCTTGGGAATATTTACCAATGCCTCCCGCACACGGTCTGCCAGTTTTTCATCGTAAGCCATATAACACGAATTACACGAATTTAAGTCAATTTGACGAATTATTGCCGGGTTGTGTTATTAAATATAATTCGTGCAATTCGTGCTCATTTTTTTAATTTCTCAATTTTCTTTCGGATCACATTACGGTCGGCGGACGTTTTGGTAAGTTTAGAGGCGATAGTAAAGTGCCCGATGGCTTTTTGCTTGTCAACATTGGTATAAAGTTCGCCTAATAAAATGTGATATAAATGGCTATCGTCGAGCCCCAATTTTTCTGCTTCAGCGATCGCCGTTTCATTCCCATAAACTTTGGCAAGCGCATAGGTGCGGTTCAACGCTGCAATGGGCGAGTACTCTACCATTAGTAAACGATTATATAAACTTAGCACCTTCTCCCATTTTTCCGGGCTATCGCGTTCGGCGGTATGCCAGTAGGCAATAGCGGCTTCGAGATGGTACCGCGATAATACATCTCCATGGGCAGCTTTGTTAAGAAAATACTCACCTTGCTTAATTAACTCTTTGTTCCACAGCGAAATATCCTGGTCTTCATAAAGTATCAGTTCGCCGTTTTTATCGACGCGGGCCTCGAACCTTGATGCGTGAAAACACATTAACGCCAGCAGCGCGTTTACTTCGGGCTTGTTTGTACTTTCGTTTTCGGTGAGCATGTGCGTGAGGCGCATCGCCTCAAGGCACAGATCCTTCGTCAAAACCGTATTCCTGTTCGACGAATAATAGCCTTCATTGAACAGCAGGTATAAAGTGGTAAGCACATTTTCAATCCTTTTGCCGATTTCGCTGTCCGGCGGCATTTCGATCTTCACTTGATCCTGTTTGAGCTTTTCTTTGGCGCGGTACAGGCGCTTGTTGATGGTTTCCTTATTGGTCAGGAATGCATCGGCTATCTCATCGATACTGAAACTGCAAAGTATACGCAACGACAGACCGATCTGCGATTCCGGTGGAATACCGGGATAACAAATAGCGAACATCATTTGCAACTGGCTGTCGTTGATGTTGGTCGCCGAAAGATCGACCTCGATCTCATGCGATTCATCGGTAGAATACTGCACTTCAGGCGACACCTTTTCATTAAAAATGGCGCTGCGTTTCAAAAAATCCCGCGTTTTGTTTTTGGCGACGACATACAGCCAGGCGGCAGGATTGGCCGGAACGCCTTTCAGTCCCCAGGTTTCGGCAGCCAGCAGGAAAGTGTCGCCTACAATGTCTTCAGCTATCGTAATATGCTCGATACCAAACAACCGGCAAAGCACGGCGGTTATTTTCCTAAACTCAGTACGGTACAGTTGCGGTATCAGTTCTTTTTCCTGCATAAAATAAAAAAGCTTCTGCCGGTAAAGTTAACGGACAGAAGCTTATTAAAAATTCCTGTTCAACCGTTCATCTGTATAATGTCTCTTACCTCGACATTCCCCCCCGCATTCAATATGGGACAGGTTTTGGCCCATTCCGAAGCTTCCTCTATCGATTCGGCCCTGAAGATACTGAGGCCGCCTATGATCTCCTTGATCTCGGCATACGGACCGTTGGTTACCACATTGCCCGGTTTAACCATGCGCCCTTCGTTACCTAGTCGCATGCCCGGCGAAACGAGCTTGTTTTGCGCGGCAATTCCGCCCATCCAATTTTCCCATTCTTTTGATACCGCCATAGTGCCTTCGGGTGTCAGTTTGATCTCGCCCATTGTTTCGGACCGGTAGATCATTGCAAATTCCTTCATCTCTTTGAAATTTTTAGGGTGAAACTTAATTACTTCCCATTGGAACAATATTCCTTACCTCCACATTACCCCCGGCATTCAGGATAGGGCAGCCTTTAGCGATCTCGGTTGCCTCGTCTATGTCGCCGGCTTTTACGACGATGACGCCGGTTATCATCTCTTTGATCTCGGCATACGGGCCGTTGGTGACTACATTAGACGGTCGTATAGTTTTACCGTCGCCACCCAGTCGGGTACCGGTATTTGCTAATTGCCCTTTAGCAGCCATGCCGCCCATCCAGGTTTGCCATTGCTGCATAATGTTCTGCATTTCGTCAGGCGTGTACTTTGCTTCAGGGTGGAAATCATTCCTGAAGATCATTGCGAATTCGTTCATAACTTTAATTTTTTGTTTTTTGATTGAATGACGATCAGTATTGTTCTTATTGGACAGCGCCGGCTATTTTTATTCGCTTTCCGTATAAATACCTCTTACTTCAATAGTCCCTTTGCCAACAATGGGCGCCTCAGCCGCTATTTCGGCAGCTTCATCAATTGAACCGGCCCGGATAATGATGTAACCGCCAATGATCTCGCTAAGCTCAACATACGGGCCTTTGGTTATTAGTTTTTTGTCGTGGATCACGCGGCTTTCCTTGCTCAGGCGGTTGCCCCTGCTTACCAGGATATTCTTTTCAATAATTCCGTCCACCCACTTTTCCCATACGGCCATTTTTGCATTCATCTCATCCGGTGAGAAGTTAATTTCGGGTAATTCTTCAAGTCTGAAGATCAAAACAAATTCTTTCATAGCTTTTAAATTTTGGTTTTTGATCCGATGACGACCAACCCAAATGGCATTGGACAAAATGAGTAAAAATTTTTCAGAATGTGCCTCAAAGCAAGTTAATTTATACATTTAAACTTTTAAACCTGGTACCGTGAAGAAATACGTCATTGTCCTGTTACCGGCACTGCTGGCACTGCAATCTGCTATAGGCCAAAAAAATCACCCTGATTCGGTGCTGAATATTATGAACAAAGTTGCCAAATGGCAATTGCACGATTGGAAAGAGCATAGCTCAAGGCACCCTTATTTTGATTGGACCATGGGTGCCTGCTATGCCGGGTATATGGACCTGGCGCAGGTAGCAACATACTCCAATTATCTCGGTGATATGCAGGCGATAGGAGACAGCCTGCACTGGAAAACCGGGCCGCGGCATACCATGGCCGATGATTATTGCGTGGCGCAGATGTATGCGCAGCTTTATCTTGTCTATAAAAAACCCGAAATGATCGCACAATGGAAGTCGCAGGCGGATAGTATCATCGCCTTGCCGCATACCGAGTCACTCGAATGGAAAGACAGAGTCGCTGAGCGGGAGTGGGCCTGGTGTGATGCCTTGTTTATGGGGCCGCCGGCTTTTGCCTATTTATCAACCGCAACCGGCGATACTAAATACCTGGATGCAGCGAGTAAATTATGGTGGAAAACAACGGATTATTTGTTCGATAAGGACGAGAGCCTATACTACCGCGATAGTCGTTTTTTTGCTCAGAAAGAAGCCAATGGCAGGAAGGTTTTCTGGTCACGTGGAAACGGATGGGTGATGGGCGGCCTGGTGCGTATGCTGGATAATATGCCGCAGGATTATGCTGGCAGGAAACGTTTCGAGGAGCTTTACAAAAAGATGGCTGCCAAAATAGTGACATTGCAGAATGCCGACGGCACCTGGCACGCGGCTTTGCTCGACCCGGAAAGCTACCCGGTAAAAGAAGTCAGCGGAACTGGATTTTATTGCTACGCCTTGGCCTATGGCATCAATCATGGCTTGCTGCCTTATAGGAAATACCATCAATCAGTTGAAAAAGCCTGGAACGCGCTAACAGGTTGTGTACGGCCGGATGGTAAACTGGGATATGTGCAGCAAATAGGTGAGAAGCCCGGGAAAGTAACCGGCGATAATACCGAAGTGTACGGTGTTGGGGCCTTTCTTCTGGCCGGCTCGGAAGTTTACCGGATGTTGCAAAAACATCAGTAAACGCCCTCGCTCTATCCGGCTTTTTCATTATATTGTCCCATGACATACTGCGTCGATGGCCATTAGCGGATTGATCACCTTTACTATCGTACTTGCAGCGGTATTTGCATACCTCAACCACAGGTTTATCAAATGGCCGCCCACTATCGGCATCATGGTGCTGTCGCTCGGAACGTCAGTGGTGCTTGTATTGAGCGGCCAGGTCTACCCTGCACTTGTTGATAAAGCGAAGCAATTGGCTGCATCCATCAATTTCAGAGAACTGCTGATGAACTTTATGCTGAGCTTCCTGCTTTTTGCAGGGGCCATTCATATCGACGCCGGCAAGTTGAAAAAGCAAGCCTGGCCGGTTTTGCTGCTGTCTACTTTAGGAACGCTCATTTCAACCATGTTGGTCGGCGGAATGACCTGGGAGGTTTTTCAACTATTTCGTTTTCCGATACCTTTCATCTATTGCCTGCTGTTCGGAGCAGTGATATCCCCAACGGATCCCATAGCTGTATTGGCTATTTTGAGAAGAGCCAATATTCCTGAATCGCTGGATGTTAAAATATCCGGCGAATCCCTGTTTAACGACGGGGTGGCTGTGGTAATATTCGTTACCCTGCTGGAAGCCGCACACTCAGGCATAGCTGCGGTTGATTTTATTGATGTTGGAAAGTTGTTCATGCAGGAAGCCGTTGGAGGATTATTGTTTGGTGCCATATTGGGCTACATGGGTTATTTTGCGCTGCGTTCTATCGATGATTACAACGTTGAAGTGCTGGTAACGGTGGCAATAGTCGCCGGTGGATACTATGTTGCCGGACACCTGCATGTTTCGGGACCGCTGGCCATGGTGGTTGCGGGTATTATTACAGGTAATAAAACCAGGTACGAAGCTCTGTCGGACAGGAGCCGCGATTACCTGGCTAAGTTCTGGGAATTGATCGATGAAATATTAAATGCTATCCTGTTTATGCTTATCGGCCTGGAAATGCTGGTGATCAAAATCAATGGAATGCTTTTGCTGATCGGCGTCATTGGTATTTTCATTGCTCTTTTTGCCCGGTGGGTTTCTGTTTTCCTGCCTGTCAAGTTCTTGCGTATCAGGATGCATTTTGAAAAAAATACTGTAGCTATCTTAACCTGGGGCGGCTTAAGAGGCGGCCTGTCTGTGGCGTTGGCGCTATCGTTAGATCAATCGATGTACCGTGATGAATTTGTGGTGATCACTTATATCATTGTAGTTTACTCGATATTGGTGCAAGGGTTGACCATAGGCGGTTTTGCCAGGTGGCTAATAAAAAGGGACGCTTAAGACATCACTCCAAATTATTTTTAACTTGCAGAATCAATCTCCGCCAAAATGAATCGTTTCTTTAGATTATTATCGTTGCCTGCGGTATTTATGCTTTGCATTACCTCCTCCAACTCCTTCGCGCAAAGCAGCAAGCATAAAACCTTTCACGTCATCGCATTTTACCACGAGTACAACGACCTTGCGCATATCAGTTTTGTACATGATGCCAATAAGTTTTTCCCCGAAATGGCTAAGAAATACAATTTCACCTATGACTCGACGGGAGACTGGAGCAAACTTAACGCGGAGTTTTTGTCGAAATACCAGGTTGTAATTTTCCTTGATTCACGTACCGAGGATCCTACGCAGCGCAAGGCTTTTGAAGAGTACATGAAAGGTGGCGGCGGCTGGCTCGGATTTCATTTTGCCGGATTCGCTCTGACGCCATCGAAATATAATGCCGACTGGGACTGGTATCATAACGAGTTTTTAGGTTCAGGACAGTTTGTGAGCAATACCTGGCACCCAACAACGGCTATTTTGAGAGTTGAAGATCATCAGCACCCGGTGAACAAAGATATGCCCGAAACATTCAAAACGGCGCCCAGCGAATGGTATCGCTGGGAAAAAGAGCTCCGTACAAACCCTGATATCAAGATACTTTGTTCCATTGATTCAACAAGCTTTCCACTGGGCACGGGCCCAAGACAATCGGAAATATGGCACAGCGGGTATTACCCGATAGTGTGGACGAACAAAAACTACAAGATGGTTTATTTCAACATGGGCCATAATTCTATGGATTATGATGGACATACTAACGCAACACTTTCTCATACTTTTGATAGCCCTGTGGAAAACAAACTGATCCTGAATGCATTGATATGGGTAGGGACGGGGAAAAAGGTACAGTAAGTGTAATTGAAACACTTTTTTTACAATGTGTATTCTGTTTTCATGAAATCTAACTTTAACTTGGTAAATTAGTTTTCCAATCAAACCAAAACTTTTACTTATGAAAGAACAAGATATGTCGCGGCGCCGCTTTCTCGGCAGCGCTGCTTTGGCTGCAGCAGGTGTAGCATTCGCTTCAAAATCAGCTTTTGCAGCATCACTATTCCAGGCCAAACCCAATTCAAAGATCAATGGCGTGCAAATAGGTGTGATCACCTATTCGTTCCGCAGCATGCCAAGCAGCGCCGAACAGTTATTGCAGTATATGCTGCAGTGCAATATTAACACGACCGAGTTGATGGGTGACGCCGCCGAAGCTTTTGCAGGCGCCCCTGCACACGTGAGCGGCGAGGACATGGCCACACGCATGAAGAAAATGGCCGACTGGCGCGCGAATGCTTCGATGGATAAATTCAAACAGTTGCGCAAGCTGTATAATGATGCCGGTGTAACTATCTATGCATGGAAACCCAATGCGCTCGGCAAAAAAAATACCGATGCTGAGATAGATTATGCATTCAACGCGGGTAAGGCTTTGGGTGTTACTCATGTTACCGTGGAATTGCCGGATGATCCCGAGCAGACCAAACGACTTGGCGAATTTGCCGAAAAGCACAAAATATATGTAGGTTACCATGCTCATTTGCAGGCCACGCCTACGTTATGGGACAATGCTTTGAGCCAGACGAAATGGAATGCCATTAACCTGGATATAGGGCACTACACCGCCGGAACCAGCACAAGTCCGGTTGATTTTATTTTGAAGAATCATGACCGGATCATGAGCATGCACCTGAAGGACCGGAAATATCACGACGGCCCGAACATGCCATGGGGGCAGGGTGATACGCCTATCGCAGAAGTGCTGCAACTGATGAAAAAAAACAAGTATAAAATGCCGGCAACGATAGAGCTGGAATATAATATACCGAAAGATTCAGACGCGGTTAAGGAAGTGATGAAGTGCAGGGAGTTTGCCGTTAAAGCTTTGAGTTAGCAGTTTGCAGTGGGCAGTTTGCAGGTTAAGAAAAAAAACTGCCAACCGCAAACCGGGAACTGCCAACTGGGTAATGTGTAACAATGACGCAATGATACTTGCTTCTATAAAAAAATTTCTACATTAGGCTATCAATCCAATTATAAATAATGGCAACAAACACATATGATGCTATCGTGATCGGTTCCGGGATATCCGGTGGCTGGGCAGCGAAAGAACTTACAGAAAAAGGCCTGAAAACGATCATGCTGGAACGCGGCAGGGACATAGTACACGTAAAGGACTATGTAAATGCTACTAAGGCGCCATGGGAATTTCCGCACAGGGGAGGGCGTACCCAGCAGATGATAAAAGATTACCCGGTATTGAAACGCGACTACCCGCTGAACGAAACCAACCTGGATTACTGGGTGAACGAAAAAGAGAGCCCTTATGTTGAGATTAAACGGTTCGACTGGTTCAGAGGCTACCATATGGGCGGCCGTTCACTGATGTGGGGCAGGCAAAGCTATCGCTGGCACGACGTAAATTTTGAAGAAAACTTGAAAGACGGCATCGCTATTGACTGGCCCATACGATATAAGGACCTTGCGCCCTGGTATGATTATGTGGAAGGGTTTGCAGGCATCTCGGGCAATAATGACCATGTGCCGATCCTTCCCGATGGCAACTTTATGCCGCCGATGGAAATGAATTGCGTTGAAAAGGACGTAGCCGCCCGGCTGAACGCTCATTATAAAAATGAACGCTATATGATCATCGGCCGCACGGCCAATATCACCAAACCTTTGCCCGGCCGTACCAATTGCCAGTATCGTAACAAATGCTGGCTGGGGTGCCCGTTCGGAGCATATTTCAGCACACAGTCGTCTACTTTGCCGGCAGCGGTAGCAACGGGAAATTTGACGGTGAGGCCGTGGTCGATAGTAACAAAAATCCTATACGACAAAGATACCAAAAAAGCCAAAGGCGTTGAGGTGCTGGATGCCGAAACCAATAAGACCTATGAGTTTTATGCAAAAGTTATTTTTCTGAATGCTTCCACCATCAATTCGGCCTGGGTGCTGATGAATTCGGCTACTGATATTTGGCCGGACGGCTTAGGCAGCAGCAGCGGCGAGCTTGGCCACAACCTGATGGATCATCATTTAGGTGTAGGCGCAAGCGGGCATGTGGAAGGATACGAGGACAAATATTACTTTGGCCGGAGGGCGAACGGTATCTACATACCACGTTACCGGAACCTGAACGGTGAGAAACGGGATTATATCCGCGGTTTCGGTTACCAGGGCCGTGCTTCAAGGGAAGCATTCAGCAGGAATATCCCGGAATATGCCATAGGAGGAGCATTTAAAGATGAGATAAGCGAACCGGGACATTGGACGATGAATATCGGCGGCTTTGGCGAGACGCTGCCGTACCACGAAAACACGGTGACGCTCGATAAAGACAAAAAAGATAAATGGGGCTTGCCGGTTCCGGCTATTAATGCGATCATACGCGACAATGAATTGAAGATGCGAATCGATATGGCGGAAGATGCCAGGGAAATGCTGGAAGCCTGCGGGGTAAAGAATGTGAAAACGAGAACGATGGAGGGCGTTCTTGGCCGCGGCATTCATGAAATGGGTACGGCCCGTATGGGACGCGATCCGAAAACTTCGGTACTGAACGAGTGGAACCAGGTTTGGGACGCAAAGAATGTATTTGTAACCGACGGCTCCGCTATGGTATCCACTGCTTGTCAAAACCCGTCGCTTACTTACATGGCTTTGACGGCACGTGCTGTAGATTATGCTGTGAAGGAGTTGAAGAAGGGAAATTTGGCCTAGCCTTTCCGCCCCGGAAGAAAGACTTTTTAAAAAAATTTAGTAACTTAAGCCCTTGCGGAGAGACAGCAAGGGCTTTTCGTATTTAAACCTCGCACATTTCATGAAAAAGGCAGTCTTAATCTTATTCTTGTTTGCGCCTATTGTGCTTTTTGCTCAGCAACTCAAGATCGTCACTAATCATGTAGGTTATGAGTTGGATGGTGCAAAAAAGGCAATAGTCGTTGCGAATAGTAAAATTCCACTTATATCATTCCAACTGATCGACGCCAATAGCGGCCAGCAGGTATATAATGGCAGCATTGTATACAACGGCCCTGTAAATAAATGGAAAACATGGCAGTTTTGGACGATGGATTTCAGTTCATTCGCCACTGCAGGTACTTATAAACTACAGATCGTATTGCCGCAGGGAAAGGTTTTATCGTACCCGTTCGTAATAGGTAAAAATGTACTGGAGCAGGCGACTTTGTCGGATGTGATCTATTACTTCAAGGGTCAAAGAAGCTCGGGCCTGCTGGATAAGGCCGATCGCCATTCCCCCCTACAGGGCAGGCCCGATACGGTTGACGCGCATGGCGGCTGGTATGATGCCACCGGCGATTATGGAAAACACCTGTCGCATTTAACGTTTTCATCTTATTTTAACCCGCAGCAAATACCCTTTACCGACTGGAGTTTATTCAAAACTTATGAGTTACTGAGTAAAAGGCCTGGTACCGATTTCAGGCAGTTCAACAGGAGATTATTGGATGAGGCCATGTACGGGGCGGACTATTTATGCCGTATGCAGGCCAAAGACGGCTCCTTTTACCGTTCGGTTGGCGCTCCGGGACCCGGTAAACTGCCGAAAGACAGGGCGATAGGTCCGGAAGGGAAGAGTTACAGGATCAAGGTATCAAAAAATGATGATTCCTTTAAAAACCCGACTATCGATACCAACTGGCGCAGTTACCAATGCAGCTTTAGGTCGGGCGGGGGGATGTCCATTGCCGCGCTTGCGATTGCCTCCACCTATAAAACTTCGGGCGATTACAAGAACTCAAGTTACCTGAAAGCGGCCGAGAGTGCATTCGGCTTTTTAGAAGCAAATAACATCGCGATGACCAATGATGGCAAGGAGAATATTTTGGATGATTATTGCGCCCTGATGGCCGCGACGGAGTTGTATAAAGCCACTCAAAAGGACGAGTACAAAGCCTCCGCTGAAAAGCGTGCCCAGTCATTAATGAGCAGGTTTTCTAAATGGAAAAATTATCAAAATTACTGGCGCGCGGATGATACGGACAGGCCGTTCTTTCATCCCGCAGATGCAGGCTTGCCGGTAGTGAGTTTGCTTGAATATTACCCTTATGCTTCTGCTGAAACGCAGGCCGCTATAAAAACCACCATTAAAAAATCATTTGATTTTGAGTTTGCGATAACACGCGAGGTAACTAATCCTTTTGGCTACAGCCGCCAGTTGACGCAGGATACCTTAGGCAACCGAAAAAGCGCGTTCTTTTTCCCGCATGGCAGCGATGCCTCGCCCTGGTGGCAGGGGGAGAATGCGCGTTTGGCTTCGATGGCCGCAGCCGCGCGTATGGCTGCGCCGCTGTTGGCCGACGATAAACTATATCATGATAAATTGGAAAGCTTCGCTGTCGATCAGCTCAACTGGATACTGGGGCTGAATCCCTATGACTCCTGTATGCTGGAAGGCGTAGGTCACAACAACCCGGCTTACGGTTTCTTCGGAACATTTGAGTATACCAACGCTCCCGGCGGCATCGTAAATGGCATCACCTCGGGCTTTGACAATGAGGATAGTATCGACTTTAACCTTTCATATGCTCAAACAGGAAAGGATGCCGATTGGCGCTGGGCCGAACAGTGGCTTCCGCATGCCTCCTGGTATATGCTTGCTGTGGCGTTACGAAATTGATGTTTTATAGATCAAAGAATTAATTATGCAGCAACCTACCCAAACAGCTACCACAGCTCAAAAGCCTTCGGTCATCAGCCCAATAGCTATTATTGGGGCACTGTTTTTCATTTTTGGATTTATTACCTGGCTCAATACAGTCCTGGTGCCATACCTTAAAATAGCCTGCCAACTGAATAATCGCGAATCTTTTTTGGTGGCTTCTGCTTTCTACATCGCATACTTAGTTAATGGCAGCGCCATCCACCTGGGTATTGAAAAAGTTTGGCTTTAAGAACGGGATGTCGATCGGTTTGGCGATAATCGGCATAGGGGCGTTGATCTTCATACCAGCAGCGATAACGCGCACATATATCATTTTCCTTTTAGGCCTATTTGTCCAGGGGGCAGGCCTGGCTATTTTACAAACGGCATCAAATCCTTATGTAGTTGTGCTCGGTCCGATTGAAAGCGCAGCGAAGCGTATAAGCATTATGGGGATCTGCAATAAAACGGCTGGAGGCCTTGCCCCCTTGGTACTTGGATCGATTATATTGAATGATGGAGACGAGCTTAAGGCAAAATTGGTGACTCTTACTGGTGCCGATAGGATACCGCTTTTAAATGAGTTAGCATCGCGCGTGATAACACCCTATATCTTTTTCGCTGTTACCCTTTTCATTCTTGCAGTGCTGGTCTATTTCTCAACCTTGCCCGAGATCGATACAGAAAAAGAAGACGAAACAACTGCGCTGGCCAATACCGGCAAGACCAGCATATTCCAGTTCCCGCATTTGCTTCTCGGAGTGGTTACGCTGTTCCTTTACGTCGGCGCTGAAGTTCTTTCCGGCGACTCGATCATCGGTTACGCCTCCTCGCAGCATATTTTAATGACGACCGGCAAATTTTGCCACCTGCACTATGTTATCAATGATTGCCGGTTACCTTGTCGGCGTTGTTCTCATTCCCAAGTACATTTCGCAGCAAAAAGCGCTTATAGCATGCGCCATCCTGGGACTTATGTTTAGTGTAGCGATATTAGTTACCCATGGTTATATCTCAGTATTCTTTGTTGCGTTCCTCGGTCTGGCTAACTCGTTAATGTGGCCCGCTTTGTGGCCATTGGCGTTGAGTGGCCTGGGTAGATTTACTAAGAAAGGTTCGTCATTACTTATTATGGGTATAGCAGGAGGCTCGGTGATCCCGTACCTGTACGGATACCTGGGTGATATATTTACCTTGCACAGCGCTTATGCCATTTTGCTGCTCATTTACCTGTTTATTCTTTTTTATGCCATGCTGGGGCACAAGATCAGGACATAACTCAGCGTTTTTTCGCCGTCGCTTTCAATTCGTTTTCCTGCATACGGGCCATAACGATCTTTTCTATCAATACTTTGGGTAGCGGCTCACCCGGCAGGAAATGCAAGGTGGTGCCCGATATTTTTACCCCTTTTAGTTCATCGCCGATATTTTTAGTGAGGGCGCTGCTCATAGGGTATAAACTTAAATACTTCTTGTTCACACCGATACCAACCAGCATATAGTGATATTTGAAACAGGGTACCTGGTAGCTGATCATCTCCTCAGCCCCGGGTACGAGCGATTTGATGATGGAGCGTAATTCATGCAACCCGGACTTGAATTGTTCGGGCTGCATGGCAATATATTCATCAATGGTTTGAGGTTCAGTTTCGTTATACCTGCTCATAAGCTTCTTTCAGTTTGGCAATGTCCAATTTGGTCATTTTCATCATAGCCTGCATTACGTTTTTAGCTTTTTTCTTATCCGGATCATTCAGGTACGTCCCTAACGCATCAGGTACAACCTGCCAGGTGACGCCAAACTTATCATCAAGCCAGCCGCATTGGTTTGGTTTCCCGCCCTTGCCCAGTTTATTCCAGTAATGGTCGACTTCTTCCTGCGTTTCGCAATGGATAAAGAACGAAGTAGCAGGTGAGAACTTAAACACCGGACCTCCGTTCAGCGCATAAAAATCGGTGCCGTTGAGTGTAAATTCTGCCGACATTACTGTTCCGGGAGTGCCGGGACCAGCTTCACCATATCGTGTTACTTTGTTCACTTTTGAATCCTTGAATATCGATACATAAAAATTCATGGCTTCCTCGGCCTCGCTGTCAAACCAAAGGAAAGGCGTTATCTTTTGCATAGGTTTTTATTTTTTTTGGCTATTGATTTATTAACCCAAAGATAGGCAGCGTGTTTCAGCCCGCGAACCTATAAATGCGACAATCGCGGGGGGCGGATGAGGCAAAATACTTTTTCCGTTTCGTGTGCGATCAGTAAATTTACCGAATGGATTTGCAATTACCCCTTCGCATCATTTTGGAGAAAGCACCGCAAGGAGTCGATTTTGGTTTGCAACTGGGTTCAGCAAATAAATTTGAAACCGTACAGAAGCAGCGTTCTGGTTCTGCAGACCTGCACTTTAAACTCGAAGTGACTGTAAGAAGAAGTAAAGATGGCCGTCCCGACTTTTTTGGTCCATATGCACAGGGCCCCGGTAGTGAAAGGTTTATTTACCTGCGTATTGGCCAGGCAGCCGGCCAATTAGATTCTGAATGGTCGCGACGGTTAAAAATACCTTTACGGGATATATCATGGGATGTTATAAACGAGGTAATGTCAACCTATAATAGAATTCTTGAAGCCATTGTCCCCGGCACCGGGCGCGATGGCGGACCCAATTGTGCCACGGTAAAACCATTCGCGGGATGGCATGCCGCAGATATTTAGACGGGGCGAACGGGAAACAGCCCGGAGCCAGTTTTAATTACTTTTTCGTTTTAGCAGGTGTAGACTTTACCGCTTTTATAGCGCCATTTTTAGCGGGCGCCTTAGCCGCAACCGGCTTTGCAGCGGGTTTTGCTACAACAGGTTTTGGGGGTTTTGGAGCAGCTGCTTTAACGGCAGGCTTTGTTTTAGCGACTTTAGCTTCTTTAGCCGGAGATGCTGCCGCTATAGTCACGGATGCCGCTTTTGGGGCCTCGTCTTTGCCGGCCGATAAATGTTTGGTGATCTTCTTGGCCAGTTTTTTTGCTTCCTTTTCGATGTCGATGGCAATCTTTGCGCCTTCTTTGCTTAGTTCAACTGCAATGGCAGTTAACACTTTGGCTATTTTCTGTTGAGCCGATTCCCTCGCTTTTTTCTTAGCTATTTTCTGCGGAGTTTGTTGCTTGTCTTTTTTCATAACGGAGTTTCACGCAAATGTAGGTTAAGTAAATATATAATCCATATTATATTTATGTTAACTATATCGTTTTAAACCCGTTAGGTCTTAACATAAATAAAAACACCTGCCACGGTCAGCTAGCAGGTGTTATAAGGCAGATACAGGGCCGGTTAGCTGAGTTTAACCTCAACCCGGCGGTTCTTTTCTCTTCCGCTTTCGGTTTTGTTAGAAGCTATCGGATGTTTTGTTCCATATCCTTTTGCCGAAAGGTCAGACATATCGATACCCGCGTTGATCAGGTATTGTTTTACCGCATTGGCCCTGTCTTTTGAAAGCTGCAGGTTATGCGCTGCCGTTCCTTCCGCCGATGCGTAGCCATCTAATATGAACCTTTTTGAAGGATCCATTTTCATTTCAGTAACGACATGATCCAGGTATTGGATCGCGTCGGTCCGTAAAACTGATGAGTTATAATCAAACTGGATATTGCTGAAGGCGAAATCGGGTTTAGCCGGCGCAGGCGCTGGTTTTGGCGGTGCAGGCGGCGGAGGTGGTGGAGTTGTCGCTTTGGCAACTGGCTGCGCCGGAGTTTCGGCCGGGGTATTGGATTTGGTTACTAATTTTTTGGAGTGGCATGATTGCATAATAAAGCCCATCGAGGCGATAATAGCAGTATATAGCGAAATTTTAAAAGTTTTCATGTGGGTTGTTTTGCATTAAATAATAATATTGAATCACAGAATTGAATACCGCCATGAGGTGATATCCATATTTGTTAAATGATGATGTATTAGTTCATAACGAACTGATCATAGCCGCAAAATGCAGGGAATTATACCCGCTTCGCTACCGAAACGGGAAATATGAGGTAATATGCCGGTGAGCTTGACCGGAAGGAGGAGTGATCCCAAAAAGAAAATTTCGAAAGGTATACCTGCAAACTTTATTACAGGTATGAGCGAAGTATCAACCTTGTCGTCAATTGATTTGTCGGCCCTTACCCGGGAATCAGCGCCGAGGCTTTTACTACCGGTATGAGTTTTGGACAATTCTTTCGAACCAACCCTTTCGGATTGAGGCGAAAACTGGCAGAGAAAATAATCAGGGCTGATCCTTATCAGTATAAAGACAACCAGTAACAGGATTGTGAGGTTATGTTTTATGCGATTGTTTTTAGGGGAAAACACGAGCTTATTGCGCTTTCTGCAAAAATAGATTATTGCAATAAACCCTGCAAAAGAAATATTGTAAATATACTGGGCTACTGAATACGCTCCATAAGGTGAACAATAATTGTGTCGCCTGCTTCTTTGCCGATTGCTTTCCGCAGATCAGCTTTTAGTGGCATTTTGTGCATACCGTTGCCCAAAGCCATGAATGAACTTCTGAAAGCATGCCGTCTACGGTACCCCGAACTTTTACCAGCCCGCACGTTTTGAAAAATGCGGCCATCCTGCATTAAAGAGTATTTTATCTATCTTAGACGTAACCAATAAATTGTAAAGCCCGAAATTTATGCAACAAACAGCCAATACAAAGCAGGTAATGTTTTGCTTACTAATCTGCCTGCTTAGCGCAAAACTTTATGCTTCAGACAACACCGATACGATAAAAGTAAAATGGGATTCGCAGGAATCAGTTTCTAAAACCACACCAACTTTACAGCTGGTTGAGAACCCTGCGGTGCGGCAATCGCCCATACACGAAGCGACTTTTAAGGCATTAAAGAACCTGGGAGCCGATTATGTGCGGTATGTGCCCTGGTTCCCATATCCGAAACTGGCCGTGGCCGAATTAAAGCCGCCTTCCGGCGGAAAAACCTATTGGGATTTTAAGCTTATCGATAGTACGATGGTTGCTTTAATGGATGCAACACAAGGGCATTCGGTCGTCGTTAACTTTAGCACTACACCGGTTTGGATGTGGAAGACAAAAGGCGTTATAAAGTATCCTGAGAACCCATACCAGGTAATGTGGGACTACAACCAGGGAACCGAACTGCGGGATACGACCATGAAGGAACTGGCCGATTATTACGCCAGGCTGTTGAGTTGGTATACTAAAGGCGGTTTTACGGATGAATTGGGTCAATTTCATGAATCGGGGCATTTTTATAAGATACCATACTGGGAGGTGTTGAACGAGGTGGATTTTGAGCACAGCCTTTCGCCGCAACTGTACACCAAAATGTACGACGCCATTGTCACCGCGATGAAAAAAGTATCGCCTGATACAAAATTTATTGGGTTAGCGCTGGCATTTGAGGGTAGCCCCCGTTATTTCAAATATTTCCTCGATTCCAAAAACCATAAGCCCGGCGTTCCGCTGGAAGGGATATCTTATCATCATTATTCACTTCCCTCATGGCGCGAGCAACCGCTGGATGCTTATCAATATACCTTTTTTGAAAAGGCGGATGGGTTTTTAGATAAGGTTCGGTACATTGAAGATATCAGGAAGCGACTGGCGCCCCAAACCTTTACTACCATCAACGAGATAGGGACTATACTTGGCGCCGAAACCATACCCATACCGGATGATTACTGGAATTTATCAGGCGCTATGTACGCCCACATGTTTTTGGAACTGACCAAGATAGGTATCGATGTGGCGGGGGAGTCGCAATTGGTCGGTTATCCTACGCAGTTCCCGGATGTAAGTATGATCAACTGGAAGAACGGAAATCCCAATGCACGTTATTGGGTTTTAAAGCTGCTTATTGAAAATTTTGGACCTGGTGATAAGTTGGTAACAACTGCTGACATCGGGAATGCAAATATAGATTGCCAGGCGGTGATCACAAAAAACGGCAAACGTATCCTGCTGATCAACAAAATGAACAAAGATGTGCCGATCGTATTACCGGGCGGGGCAAAAGACGGTACTGCGCGATCGGTGGACACATCCACCCGCGAAAACCCGCCAGCTGAGATGCAATTAACGGGCGGGACTATTACGCTAAAGCCATTTTCTGTAACTGTAGTCACGTTAAAATGATGAAAATAGGATTATTCGGCATTGGGCTTGAAGCTTATTGGGAGCAGTTTGAGGGCCTGAAAGAGCGGCTGGAAGATTACCTCGCTGTCGTGCATAAGAAAATATTGGCCTTTCATCCTAACGTTGTTAATGCCGGACTTATTGATACAACGGACAAAGCATTTGAAGCAGGCGCATCCCTCCGCAAAGAAGATGTCGACCTGATCTTTTTATACGTAAGCACCTATGCACTATCGTCGACCGTTTTACCCGTGGTTCAGCGGGCAAAGGTGCCGGTCATTATCTTAAACCTGGCGCCGGAAGCCGCTATAGATTACGCCGCGTTCAACCAATTAGGCGATCGCACAAAAATGACCGGCGAATGGCTGGCCCATTGTACGGCCTGCCCGGTACCCGAGATTGCCAATGTGTTTAACCGCACAGGTATAAGATTCCACCAGGTTACGGGGATGCTGCATGACGACCCGGAGTGCTGGAACGAGGTAAAAGAATGGGTTGAGGCGGCGGAAGTAGCTCATACAATGGCCTATAACCGGATGGGCTGCATGGGGCATTACTATAGCGGTATGCTCGACATTTATTCAGATATAACCCTGCAGGTGGCCTGTTTTGGCGGCCATTTCGAAATGCTGGAGATCGAAGAACTCTCGTCACTACGAAAGCAAGTAACCGATAAGCAGATGAATGACAGGGTTGAACTATTCTGTAAGGAATTCGACGTGCAAAGCGATTGTTCATCGGATGAGTTGGAGAAAGCGGCCAAAACTTCCGTGGCGTTGGACGAGCTTGTAAAGAAGTACAAACTCGGCTCCATTGCCTATTATTACAAAGGTAGCGGCAACACCGATAATGAAGAAACGATCAATTCCATCATTTTAGGCAATTCGTTACTTACTATGAACGGGATACCTGTCGCCGGGGAGTACGAGATCAAAAACGCGCAGGCCATGAAGATCATGGATAGTTTTGGCGTGGGCGGTTCTTTCACGGAATATTACACTGTGGATTATAAGGATGATGTGATACTAATGGGACATGACGGGCCGGGACATATTGCCATAGCAGAAGGTAAATGCAAGGTAAAACCCTTAGCTGTTTACCATGGTAAGGTAGGGCAGGGCCTGTCGGTTGAAATGTCGGTAAAAAAAGGGCGGGTTACTTTGCTCTCGGTAGTAGAGCGGGCAGTAGGCAAGCTCATGCTGCTGGTTGCCGAAGGCGAATCGGTTGCAGGGCCCATCCTGGAGATTGGCAATACAAACAGCCGGTATAAATTCCCTATCGGCGCACGGCGTTTTATGAATGAATGGAATAGCCATGGCCCGGCGCATCATTGCTCCGTAGGAGTGGGGCACATTAGCTCAAAAATTAAAAAACTGGGGCAACTGCTGGATATGGATGTGGTGCAGGTGTGCTGAAGTAATTAAACAACTAACCCCGACACTTTCGTATCGGGGTTTTACGGAGTACCCAGAGCCGGGACTATAGTTGTCAAGCAGATATATTAACTCGATTGGTGCATTAGTCCTACTAAGACTCGAACTGAAAAATTTGAATGAACTGGGTAGTTGTTCAATAATCGACGAACTTTGTTAATTCTCTTTCAACTTGTCCTTTTTCTATCAGCGGTTCTTTTTGCCGTTGCATCTGCCAATGAGTTATGGGTTAATTTAATTAGTTGTTCCAAGATCATCTGTACCTTAGAGATACTTTATGCATTTTTAAATTCAAAGCTTTCGTCAAATTAGCTATTGCTATCAGCCTGATTATTGACAATGATCAGCCCGGTAAGTGATATGCATCACTTCGTACTAATCAATACAATTTAAATTTGATTGTTGCTGAATAATGAGATATTTGTTTGAAATTCTTTACCGGCGGAAATAGATGGTGATTAGTATATGAGCAGAATGGCCGACAAACCGATTTGATAAGTGTAAATATCTTGGATTAAAATGTATCCTATGAATAATAACATTCTGGATTTGTTGCACAAATACGATGTGCCATCGCCCAGGTACACGAGTTACCCCACTGTCCCGTATTGGGATTTTTCAACGATTGATGAAGCAAAGTGGAAGCATTCTGTTGTTAACACATTTGCAGCCGAAAATGGGGAGATGTGCGTGTATGTTCACCTGCCATTTTGTGAGAATCTGTGCACATTTTGTGCCTGCAACAAACGGATCACTAAAAATCACCAGGTTGAAGACCCATACATTACAGCCGTCCTTAAAGAATGGGGTATGTATCGTGCTTTATTTTCAACGATCCCGGTAATAAAGGAAATTCACCTCGGCGGTGGGACGCCTACTTTTTTTAGCGCGGATAACCTGGTGCAACTTATTAATGGCATTACCGCTGACGCTATTGTGAAAGACAACCATGAATTCAGCGTAGAAGTACATCCTAATTATACCACCGAAGAACACATTGCAAAACTTGCGGCGGTTGGCTTCAACCGGATCAGTTTGGGTATTCAGGATTTTGACCCTAAGGTACAGTTTGCAATAAACAGGATTCAGACCTTTGAAAAAACAAAGGAAGTTGTTGACTGGGCGAGGAAATACAACTACAATAGTATAAACGTTGATTTGATTTATGGCCTTCCGCATCAGACGATAAAAAGTATAGAACTTTCCGTCGCGCTCGTTAAGGCGCTTGAACCAGACCGAATCGCTTTTTATTCTTATGCGCACGTCCCGTGGAAAAGTAAGGGGCAGAGACACTATACCGAGGAAGATCTGCCGGTAGCCTCAGAAAAATGGGCAATGTATAACAGGGGAAGGGAATTACTGGAGGAAGCCGGATTTGAAAGTATAGGAATGGATCACTTCGCATTGCTGAGCGATACGCTTTTTGTTGCTGCCAAAAATGGGAATATGCATCGTAATTTTATGGGTTATACGACAACGAAATCAAAACTTATAGTTGGCCTCGGTGTCTCAAGCATCAGTGATTCCTGGGACGCATTTGCACAAAACGAAAAAGTAGTGGAAGTCTATGAAGAAAAGATCAGCCAGGGAAAATTACCTTTGGTAAACGGTCATTTACTGAATAGTGAGGATTCTATTATCCGAAAAAATATACTTGAATTGATGTGTGAAGATAAGACCAATCTGGATAGTGAATTGCTGGAGCGTGATTTTGTCAAAAGCGCCCTTTTGCATTTGCAGGAACTGGAATCGGACGGCCTCGTTACGGTAGATGGGACAAACATACACGTGACCTCACAAGGCAGATCTTTTATCCGGAATATTTGTGTTGCCATTGATGCCCGGCTATGGCGGGAGCACAAAAATGTCAATACCTTTAGTAAAGCCATATAAATCTGCGGCATCAGCCATTCTACGAAGATTTTATTTGTGTTTAACCTGGATTTTTTTTCGAATATCGGAGCAGCTTTCGCCGGTGCTGTTCCCCGTTAGCGCAGTAACTGCGGCAAAATACGTCTTATAATTTCCATTGCCGGATATCCTTTTTTGTGAAGGTAACATGATATTTTTCCAGGGGATTAAGCTGGGCTTAAAAGTTGCGGTACTATAAAAAGATAAAAAACTCTTTATATATTAAAATATACGCTACATTTGCCAAAAGATGGCAATATTTTCAAAAACATGTGAATACGCGATAAGAGCGATCTTCCTTATTGCACAGAAAACGGAAGATGGCGGCAAGGTCGGCATTAAGGAAATTGCCGGGGAAATTGATGCGCCGGCACATTTCCTGGCTAAAATTTTGCAGGATTTGAGTAAAAGAGGTCTCGTCCAATCATCGAAAGGCCCAAACGGAGGTTTCTATGTTGATCAATATACGCTAAAACGGCCTTTGGCTGATATCGTTGAATCAGTGGACGGAAATGGTATTTTTTTTGGTTGCGGCCTGGGGTTAAAGGAGTGTTCAGAAAAAGACCCTTGTCCATTGCATATGGAGTTTAAAAAAATACGCGATGATCTGCATTATTTGTTAAAAACAACATTTATCGGGGATTTTAATAAAGAATTGAGTTTGGGCATTGCTTCTTTAAGAAGATAAATTTTTCTTAAAAAGATAAATTTTTCTTTAAAACAAGATAAAAAGGTATTAATATATTTATACAGCTCAGGCATCGCTGTTTTTAAAAATAAATAATGAAACCATTAGGATTATACAGAGTTATAAAAATACTTCTATTATGAAAAAACCGGCTATTTTCTTGTTGACAATTTCAATTACTCCGGCTTTGGCATACGGACAGGCGAAAGTTCAGGATTCAGTAATAAACCAAACCGGAAGCCACTGGTTTGGAATAAACCTGCTGCTGGTGGCAGCTATTTTAACCTTGCTGGTGTTGGCTCTTTGGCTATTAAATAGCAGTATCCGGTTAGAACATACGGTGGATGATCAAGAAACAAGCGGGGGAAATTGGTTAAAAAACCATTTAAATGAACTTGATATTAATCAGCTGGAAATATTAATTAAGCTAAAGTCTCCGGGTAATAATGTGCGGTTAAAAAACGAAAATTCAAGTAAAAAATGAAAAAAACGATTACTTTAATATTGCTGATGTTTACCGGATCAAACCTGTTTGCACAGGCCGCAAATGCAGACAGAGATGTCTGGACTAATCCAGGGGTTCTGATCACCATTACACTGATTATCGTTCCATTGCTCATTGTAGTTTACCTGATAACGGCGCAGGTAAGTCAAATGGTGAAAAGAATTCGCGGCAGCAAGGTTAGCCGGGAAGCTAAGCTACTGGCGAAATCTTTACAGGAATTAAGCCCTGAAGAGATCGGAGATCAGTTAAAGAAACGCAAAGAGGCGCTTGGTTTTGAACTCAGCAACACAGAGCTTGGCGGTGAAAATCCGCCGGAAGACAAAAAGGGTTTGTTGCATAATATTGCTGAGGTTGATACCCCGCGGTTTCTTGCGCAAAAAAAGAAAGCAGTAAAAAGGCCTGAAATTGATCCGGCACTGTCGAAACTGATTCTCTGGTATATCTGTACGGCAGCATTTTGGCTGGTTTTGGGTACTTCCATCGGTGAATACCTGGGAATAAAGTTCACTGCACCTGATATTGACCATATCAGCTGGCTAAGCTTTGGCCGTCTACGGCCGGTGCATACCAATATGGTTTTCTGGGGATGGTCATCCCTCGCCATGATAGGGCTGGGTTATTATGTAGTTTCTACGGTGAGCAATACGGCGATTGCCAGTTTAAAGCGGGGATGGTATGCTTTGTATCTTATAAATGCCTCTGTCGTTGCGGGTTCTATAGCCCTGATGGCAGGCGTTAACAATGGGGGCGGCGAATACAGGGAATACATCTGGCCCATAATGCTCCTTTTTGCCATCGCTATTGTTATTACACTCGTCAATTACCTGCAAACTATTGCCAGGCGAAAAACCAAAGAAATATATATATCCAACTGGTATATGGTGGCTGCAGTTATGTTTACCATAGTTATTGTTCTCGTTGGATATCTGCCTTTCTGGCAAAACGGCCTCGGTGAAACTATAGCGCAGGGCTATTATATGCACCAGGGCGTGGGCATGTGGTTTATGCTTTTTAACCTCGGTTTGGTCTATTATTTTCTTCCGCAGCAATTGAATACGCCCATTTATTCCTATAGTTTGGGCATCCTGGCTTTCTGGACGCAGATACTGTTTTATACGTTGATAGGCACTCATCACTTTATATTCAGCGCTATACCCTGGTGGCTGCAAACAACAGCTATTGTGGGCAGTATGGGCATGCTGATCCCTGTTTTTGCCGGAACCACTAATTTCCTGATGACATTCAAAGGTCATTTCCACAGAATAGGTTCAAGTTACACTTTGCCATTTTACCTGGTAGGGATTATCTTTTATTTCACAGGTTCATTCCAGGGAACGGCGGAGGCTTTCAGGTCTGCCAACCTTTACTGGCATTTTACTGATTTTACAGTCGCGCATTCTCACATGACCATGTATGGCATAATTGCTTTTATGCTCTGGGCCTTTATATATACTCTGGTACCGCGACTAACGGGGAAAGAGCCGCGCCAGGTATTAGTAGGCGCTCATTTCTGGATGGCGCTTATTGGACTTTTGTTTTACACCATACCCTTAATGATAGGCGGAACGCTAAAAGGCATGTCCTGGCTTGATGGCAAACCTTTTATAGATTCTGTGGCATTGATGGCGCCCTATTGGCTTTGGCGTGCAATTGGTGGATCACTGATGTGGGCCTCGCACCTGATTTTTGCTTATAATCTTTATTATATGATTGTCGGGCGGGAAGAAATTGACTTGCAAAAAGCCGTTTTCGAAGAATTGAACAAAATACCGGCAACTATTTCAAACCAATGATCTGATGGACTTCTATAATAATCATAAAAAACTTTTTGGAGCAGCCATAATCCTGTTTATAGCCTTGACCATGTTCGCTGCAATATTGCCGGCATTAAATGCGCAGAATGATAATGCGCCACTTCCGGGAAGCCACGCATTGACACATGATGAAATAGCCGGTAAAGCAATTTTCGTACGAGAAGGCTGCATCGCCTGCCATACGCAGCAGGTTAGAAATGTGGACATGGATAAAATGTGGGGTACCCGGCCGAGCATCGCTGCCGACTATGCCCGGAATGTAAGAACAGATGTTTGGCGTAACACTGCTAACCTCATGGGGTCTGAACGCACAGGTCCGGATCTGATCAATATCGGTAATCGCCAGCCAAGTCAGGACTGGCACCTGCTGCATTTGTACAACCCCCGGTCGGTAGTTGCGCAATCTGTTATGCCCGCCTATACCTGGTTATTCGACGTGAAGGACTATCCCGAACAAGGTGATGTCGTGGTGAATGTTCCGGACGAATTCCGAAAAGGTGTAACGGGGAAAATAGTTGCCGGTAAAGAGGCGCTTCAGTTGGTTGCTTATCTTAAGTCATTTAAACAATTCAAACTGCCCGATGGCAAACCGACCCCTATATTTTTATATGGTAAGACCGCTCCAAAACTGGAGCCCGCCGGAACGACCAGCAAACTAAACACCGGGCTGGATGCTGCAGCATTGTACGCTACCAATTGTCAAAGCTGCCACCAGGAAAATGGGGAAGGATTAAAAGGGGCATTCCCTCCTTTAAAAGGAAGTCCGGTTGTTTTGGATGAAAATCCTAAAACACAGATCACCATTATTATGAAAGGCTATAACGGACGGGTAAACGAAGGTTACGGGATCATGCCGCCGGTGGGTACCACTAATAATCTGACGCCGGAAGAAATCGTAGCAATCATCAATCATGAACGCAGCAGCTGGGGTAATAATTCGCGGAAAGTAACCCTTACTGAGGTAAAAGAGTTATTTAACCAGGTTAAATCAGGGGCAATCGCTAAATAGAATATGAAAAATATTATCGATCTAATCAGAAAAGATATCTTACTTAAGGTAGCTTTTACATTTGGAATTTTAATTTCAATTAAGTCATTGGCGCTTGCGTGCGATGCCTGCAAACAGCAGCAGCCTAAATTGTTACAAGGTATCACCCACGGTGCAGGACCGACAAGTAATTGGGATTATATTATTGTCTGCATTATGGTGCTCATTACGCTGTACTCTTTCTATGCTTTAATTAAATACCTGGCGAAACCAGACGACCCAAGGCACCGGGATATTAAAAACATCATCTTAAATTCTTAAGTTATGGGAGACAAAAGTTTTGTAACGTTATTTATTGATGACGATCCGCAACCGATAGGGACTTTTCCGGCACCGGTATCATTCGATCTGGATACAAAGAAGTTGCCTGACGGGAAGCATATGCTAAAAGTTGTCAGCAAAGATCATCGGGGAAAGGAAGGGATTAAAATCATACCGTTTATTGTGCGCAACGGGCCGGCGATAGCCGTTGAAGGCATCCGAAAAGATGAAGTGGTTGATGGCGTTCTGCCTTTAATGATCAATGCTTACAGCAAGGGTGATCAGAAAACGTTTATGCTGCAGGGCAGTGAAACGCCGCACAGTATTCCTTTTTGGATTATTATCCTTTTGATTTTATTCATAGCCTGGGCGGCTTATTATCAAATAACTTCCGGTCAGATATCCTTATTTAAATAAGGATTTAATCAGCAGGCGTTTACCCCCGAAAATGAATATAATACGAAAGCAATAAAGGATAAAAACATCTTTTATTATTAAATGCCCTCATACCTTTGTCTCTGGTTACGGTTAAAAACAAACGGGAATGTTTGTTACTAATTACCATACTTTAATGAATAGGGAAGATATTAAAGATATAGCGTCTATCCGGCTTTTTGTAAATGATTTTTATGGCAAAATCCGCCGGGATTCAGTGCTGGGCCCGATCTTCGACGAGGCTATACAAGACAACCGGGGGCCGCGTCAAAAAAAACGTATGCCCTATGGAATGCCGCGCCGTTTGGCGTTCCCGGTTTCCGGGGAAATCCTTTGCTAAACATGCCCCGCTAAAGATCGTAATTCAATAAGAACGAAAAAACATAAATGGAAAATAAGCCCATCAAACGAAGTCAGCACATGGTCGAGCTTTCTAAAGATCACCATGCAGGACTTCTTTTTAGCTGGAAGATCAAAGAGGGGCTAAAAAGGGAAATCGAACTTTCACGGATCAAAGAGTATGTGAATTATTTTTGGGAACATCATTTGAAATTACATTTCCAGGAAGAAGAAGCCTTGTTATTCAACCGGATAGAAGGCGACGCCCTCTCACAGCAAGGTAAAAATGAGCATCAGATGCTTCAAAAGCACATCGGGAGGCTAAATCACAATGAAAATGCAGAAAAGGATGATTATCTGCAATTTGCGGAATTGCTGATAAAGCATATCCGCTTTGAGGAAAGAATATTATTACCTCATTTAGAACAAACCCTGCCGGAATCAGCTTTGAAAAGCGTCGAAGCGTATCTGACCCAACAGCACCCGGTTCCATTTAAAGACAATTATGCAGATGAATTTTGGATTGATAAAAAATGACCCGTACGCCAGTAAAAAACATATCTGTAACTATTTGCTATGAGGGTAAAGTTCACGAAATTAAAACTTATACCAATGAATACAGGAGCCTGATGATGCTGATCTATGATCAAATTTATCCGGAAGGTTTTGGGGACTGTTTGGGTATGGGTAAATGCGGAACCTGCCTGGTTGAAATTATCAGCAGCATCCATGAGCCGTCGTATTACGAACGCAATGAAGAAATGACCCTTCTTAGGACGGGCGTTAGCGGCAAAGAGGTTCATTTATCCTGCCAGATCATGATCGATGAATCTATCGATGGAATAAAAGTAAACATGTTATGAAAATCAAAAGAGTATACGAACAACCGGATAAAGAAGATGGAACGCGGATTTTAGTGGACAGGCTTTGGCCACGAGGACTGACAAAAGAAAAGGCGGGCGTTGATTTATGGTTGAAGGATATTGCCCCAAGTACGGAACTTCGAAAATGGTTCGGCCATGAACCGGCTAAATGGGATGATTTTACGAAAAGATACCTGGCGGAACTTAAAGAAAACAAAAAGACGGTTTCGCTTTTAAAAGAAAAGACAGAGCAGGAAAACGTTACCTTATTATATGGGGCTAAAGACCAGGAACATAATGAAGCGCTGGTTCTTTTGAATTACCTGGCCAAGAAATGATTGCACTTAAGCATTAAAATTATAAAAAAAATACCATGGAAACTGAAAATTTATACCCAATAACCACCAAAGAACTTGCTGATAAAAAAGCCGCTTTAGCACCTAAAAATTTAGAAGCCTGGCGAAATTTCAGTAAAACGGTATTTGAGGCAGGTGCACTTTCTGAAAAAACAAAACAACTTATCGCAGTAGCGGTAGCACATGTAACTCAATGTCCTTATTGCATCAGGTCGCATTCTAAATCCGCCATACAAAAAGGAGCCAGCAAAGAGGAAATTATGGAGGCTATTTGGGTAGCTGCTGAAATGCGTGCAGGTGCGGCTTATGCCCACGCTACCATTGCTATGGATGAAATGGACAAACACTAAAGAAATGGATGCAAATGGAAAGATAGCTGTGATAACCGGTGCCAGTAGCGGATTAGGCGCAGCGCTGGCTGATGCTTTGGCGGCTAATGGAGCTATGGTTTACGGACTTGCCCGGAATGCAGAAAAGCTCAATGCAATCGCAATTAGATTAGGAAAAAAATTTATCCCGGTCAGTATGGATATTACTGATCAAAAAGCAATCGTCTCCTGGGTAAAAAATACTTTTTCCAATTCTCATGTTCCTGATATCCTGATCAACAATGCCGGCGCAGGATATTTTAGCAAAATTGATGAGCTTTCGCTGGAACGATGGCACGAGATGATCAATACGAATTTAAATGGAGCCTTCTACATTACCGCATCAATAGTTCCATTGATGAAGGCGAATCAAAATACTTGTCACATAATTAATATTGGTTCTATATTGGGAAAAACTACTCAAGCGGAAGGCGCTGCTTATTCTGCAACTAAATATGGTATGCAAGGTTTTAGTGAAGCTTTGTTCAAAGAGCTTCGTTCTTATAAAATTAAAGTTACTTGTGTTAACCCGGGTAGTATTGATACACACTTTTTTGAAGGTTCCGGTATATCTTCACACAAAAACATGCTGCAGCCAAAAGACATTGCAGCGTTTATCATTCACATTATAGAAACGCCGGATAATTTTTTGGTAGACGAGATTACGATGAGGCCATTAATTCCCGATCCTCCTGTTGAGTTCAAATAAACGGGATAATTGTAAAAAATGAAAGACGAGGATAAAACGATATGGACAATCGGGCATTCGACCCGGCCGATGGAGGAATTTATAGCCATGCTCCATTCTTTCAACATTGAACTGGTTGCCGACATTAGAAGTTTCCCCGGGTCACGTAAATTTCCACAATATAATAAAGAAACACTGCAGGTTTCTTTACCTCAAAGCAACATCCAATATGTTCATTTAAAAAGCCTTGGTGGACGAAGAAAAGTAAAACCTGATTCTAAAAATACGGTATGGCGAAATGCTGCTTTTCGCGGTTATGCTGATTATATGGAAACAAATTTTTTTAAAGATGGAATAGCAGAACTTGAAAAGCTCGCTTTAAAACAACGCACTGCATACATGTGCTCAGAAGCGGTATGGTGGCGCTGTCACCGATCTATGGTTTCCGATTATTTAAAGGTTCGCGGTTGGAAAGTAGTGCACATCATGGGTATTGCGAAAGATGAAGAACACCCTTACACAGCGCCTGCAAGAATTATAAATGGTACATTAAGTTATGAAAAGGAATCGAAGTAAAATAAAGAGTCGAATTTATTTTAAACGCATATTTTGAAAATTGATCGGTTTAAATAGGATTGCTGTGTGGAGGCCCTTTTGAATAACATTAAGCTGTGTGCAGTTTGTAAAAATTATTTGCCATTAGGTCAGAGGCCGGTAGTACAATTAAGTTCCTTCTTTAAGATCATCATCATTGGGCAGGCTCCTGGCGGTCTTGTTTATAAAACAGGAATCCCATGGAACGATGCAAGCGGAAGAAACCTTTAAAACTTTATTTTAATAATGCATAAAATGCCAGCACATAATTCTATTCATCCTGAGAAAGGAAATCTATTAAAACAACTTCATCACAATGGTAAACTATTGATACTCCCCAATATATGGGATCCGTTAGGAGCCGTTATGCTTGAAAGTTTGGGCTATCCTGCTGTCGCCACGGCAAGTGCTTCTATTGCTTTTAGTAATGGTTATCCAGATGGCGAAAAGATCTCTTTTCATGATTTGTTGTTCGTTTTGCAAAAAATAGTACAAAGCGTAAAAATCCCTGTAACAGCCGATATTGAAAGTGGTTATGCGGAAAACAACTCCATTTTGAAAGAAAATATCAGGAAACTCATTGACGTGGGGATTGTGGGAATCAATTTTGAGGACAGCCACCATAAGGACAACACAATTATTCCTATTGAAACACAATGCGAAAAAATCCGGTTGATAAGACAAACAGCTATAGAAATGGGCATGCCGCTTTTTATTAATGCAAGAACAGATGTGTTTCTTAAAGCAAATCATTTATCTGATGAAGAAAAACTATCAGAAGCCATCCGAAGAGGAAAAGATTATAAGGACTCAGGGGCAGACGGCTTTTATCCCATCTTTCTAAAGAAAAAAGAAGATATAGAAACCGTCATTAAAGAAGTTGCTTTACCTGTAAACATTTTACTGCTACCTGGAATCCCGGATTTTGAAGTTTTGAAAACAATTGGATTAGCAAGATTGAGCCTCGGTCCTGGATTTCTAAAAACTGCCATTAATGCCATGAAAAATATAGCGGAAAAATTATTGCATAATGAAGGAATGCATGACGTGATCGATAATCCCGTTACTTCTGCGTACTTAAATAATTTAATTTCTAAAAAATAAACAGATGGACCGAATATCAATTAAAAACTTAGAGCCTGACGCTTACAAAGCCATGCTTGGCCTGGAGCAATATATCAGGAATTCTCCAATTTCACCATTGCTTCTCGAAATGATAAAAATAAGGGCTTCGCAAATTAATGGTTGTGCTTATTGCATAGACATGCATACCCAGGAAGCATTGGAGATAGGCGAGACCCAAAGAAGAATTTTCGCATTATCCGCCTGGAAAGAATCGCCTTTATTCACTGAAGAAGAAAGAGTAGTATTACAATTAACAGAAGAAGTAACCCTAATTTCGAAAGATGGTGTGAGTGATGATACCTATGATAAAGTCATCAATGCTTATGGTAAAAACGGGCTGGCGCAACTTATTATGCAGATAATTATTATTAATTCGTGGAACAGGATAGCGGTTTCAACAAAGCAGGTTTTTGGAATAATGTGATTTTCTTAGGATTTGAGCAGAAAACGGGTCTGGATTAATTCCGTAACCCGTTACTAAAATACCTTTTAATCCTGACTGCGATACAATTGCATAAACCGTAGCCTCGTCAGCCGGATCAGAATTTCCTTCATATCTGTAAACATCTGAAATTTCAAATTCCTCTGAAGCAAATTCCGTCGGTTCAGCCTCAGCGCGATTTTCTTTCAAATTGAAGTCTACTGTAAATCCTTGTTTTCTAAGTTCACTGATCGCATCGGTTACAGTGGCATAATGAAAAGCTCGTTCCATGTTTGTGTTTTGTTAAACAGAATAAATAAAAATATCCGCGTAGATATTTGGGTATCATTTTTCATATCTCTCGCATCAGGTGCTAAAAAACCAATCGAAATAAGGGAATATCAGCAAAGGTAAACGACGAAAATTTCTAATCGCAGCAGGTTTGGGCGGGAATAACTCGTCCAATAAGCGATGTTTCTTATTAACTATTGCGCAGAGGTTTACATGAGTGCTTTCTATAACCTTTGCCAAATCATTTATCATGTCAGCCCGTTTGATATTTCTAAGAAAAAGCTTCTTGTATCCGGTCCTTACCGCGATGTCTTCCGAGACTATTGATTGTGCATAGTTTTCCTCTAAATCGGGTATGCCACTGGCAGAAAGATGGGTGATAAAAATAAACGCATTAAATAATTTCAAAAATTTTACTACACCGGTGTCGCAATATCGAAGATCAGTAAAGTAAGCGATTTTATCTATCAGCGTTACATCCAGGTGATCTGGAATAAACAAATGCGGACAATTAATTGCCTTTACCATATCGGGCATTGAAGATCCAGCACCATCATCAGTGAATTCAAGTGAATCGGGCATGCTTTGAATGGTCATTAAAATATTGTTTTTAACAACAAATTTTTTAATGGTTTGCAGGTCGTCCTCAACGGGATCAATACAAGTAATTTGCCCGCCAAAACCTCCATGAAAAGAGGGCTCTCCTCTTAAAAAATCCGCTAAGTGTTCCGAACACGAAAAATATTTCTCATCCTGTAAAAGACCTTCAGACTCGTGAAACTCTTCAATCATTGACACATCATGTTGAAAACACGAGACCACCAGATTGGCATTTAATTGATCAGCAATTTTTGAAGCCGATCTTAAAATATTTTCAGGGGTCTTATTAAGGTCAATTAAAGCAAGTATATTTTTCATGTTATAAAAGTTAAAAATTATAGAATTCAATAACCAATTCTACACTTTCCGGAATAGGCAACCCTGGTTTTAAAACTCATCCTGAGCCAGAAGTTAAAAAAGCTCTTGCATTTTTTTCCACGATGGCACTAAGCATTTGATCCGATTTCGTTTCTGAGTTGATAAGTTCCCTTAAACTGATATTATCCAGTAATTGATCGATATTTACCTGTATCATTTGCCATAGCGACCGTATCGAGCAGTCCACCGAATTCGTGCATAATTTCAAAATCCCCGAATAGTCGCTACAAAATGATTTCTCAAATAAAGATCCCCCCAAAATTTTTAAGACCTCGTTAACATTGATGAGGTCGGCCGGTCGCGCCAAAATATACCCTCCCTTATTACCCGGGGTGCTGTTGATGAACCCTTCCATACGAAGCATCCGCGTAAGCTTAGCTACATAGGGAATGGATAGGCCTTCGGCAGCAGCTAAAACCTGGATGGTCATACCTTCCTTGTCCGGGCATTTGGCAATCCTCAATAAGATCCGCAAACCGTATTCTTCCTGCGATGTTATTTTCATTTAATTATTTTTTAATGAACTGTTGGGTAATCATAATAATCCTAACTCAAATTTTGCAGTGTCAGACATCTTATCCCTATCCCATGGCGGTTCCCAGGTTACGATAACAACCGCTTCGTTTACGCCCTCAATCATTTTAACTTTTTGTTCCACTTCTACAGGGATCTCCTGAGCTGATGGGCAACCGGGGGCGGTGAGCGTCATCACGATCTGAACGTTGTTGAAGGGGGGCAATACTTCAACCTCATATACTAAGCCCAACTCATAAATACTTACCGGGATCTCCGGGTCATATATGGTTTGTAAACAATCGATCACCTTTTGTTTCAGCGCTTCATTATCCATGATCTAAACGTTTAAATTAATTACCTTTAAAGCCCTCGCATAATCTTTCATTTGAGCGACCATAGCCCGTAAACCGTTGGAACGCGTTTGTGCCAGGTGAGCGTGCATCCCGATTTTGTCAATAAAATCAAGCCGGGCATTGATAATGTCGTCTGGTACCTGGCCGGATAATACTTCAATAAGCAAGCTCACCAATCCTTTCACAATTACAGCATCACTGTCAGCCTTAAAAAACACGCGGCCTTCACTATACGATGCCACCAGCCATACTGTCGACTGGCAGCCTTTAATTTTTTTGTCTTCGGTTTTAAACTCTTCTTCCAATGCCGGCAGCTTTTTACCAAGCTCTATTATATATTCATATCTCTCTTCCCAGGTATCCAGGAAAGAAAATGAACTGACCAATTCGTTTTCAATTTCTAAAATATTTCTCTCCATTATCATGACAACATTTTAAGGGATTTCCATAATCCGGCAATCAGCACGTCTACTTCTGCAAGTGTATTATAAACCGCGAATGACGCCCGTACCGTACCCGGAATATTAAAGCGTCTCATCAGCGGCTGTGTGCAATGATGACCGGTTCTGACTGCAATTCCCTGGTTATCCAACAAAACACCAATATCCTGCGGATGAAATCCATCTATAACAAAAGAGATCACACCCACCTTATTCCGGGCTTTACCCACAATGGTTAATCCGGGAATCTTTTCCAACTCTGCTGTTGCGTATTCCAGTAAATCGGCTTCATGTTTTCTGATATGGCCTTTTCCAATATTATTCAAGAAATCGATCGCTGTCTTCAATGCAATCGCCCCCGCTATATTGGGCGTTCCCGCCTCGAATTTATAAGGAAGGTCGTTATAAGTGGTGCGCTCAAAAGTCACCTCCCTGATCATCTCCCCGCCACCGTGGAAGACGGGCATACTTTCAAGTATATTTTTCTTGCCATACAAAACTCCGATACCCGTTGGACCATAAAGCTTATGTCCGGAAAACGCAAAAAAGTCACAATCCATATCCTGTACATCTATATCCAAATGTACCGCCGATTGTGCCCCATCGATCAGCACTACAGCCCCGGCCCGGTGAGCAGCTTCAATGATATGCTTAACCGGGTTCACCGTGCCAAGCGCATTGGAAACATGGGCAATAGCTACCATTTTTGTTTTTGGCCCCAGTAAACTTTTAAACTGCGCCATGGAAAGCTCGCCGTTATCCAGCACAGGGATCACTTTTAATACGGCCTTTTTTTCTTCACATAATATTTGCCAGGGGACGATATTAGAGTGATGCTCCATCCCTGAGATCAGTATCTCATCACCAGGCCTGATATTCGCCCTTCCCCACGTGTAAGCTACCAGGTTGATGCCTTCGGTGGTCCCCCTGGTAAAAATGATATCTTCGGGGAAAGCCGCGCCAATAAATTGCTGAACCGCAGTGCGGGAAGCCTCATAGGCAGCAGTAGCTTCTTCGGCAAGGCTATGTATGCCTCGGTGAATATTTGCGTTATACTTGCTGTAATATTCACTTATAGTATCGATTACGGCTTGCGGCTTCTGGGTTGTCGCGGCGTTATCAAAATAAACCAAAGGTTTGTTTTGAACCATCCGGTCAAGTATGGGAAACTGTTGCCGTATTACGTCAATGTCAAGGTCAGCCGGTGCGGGTGTTGTTAAAATCATTTTCTGTGATCCGTTAAGCGTTCTGTGATCAATTGTTGAATGTATGTGCGCAATAATTCCGGTTTTACCTGGTCAAGTATATCTGTTGAGAAAGCCTGCAGCAATAATTCCTGTGCCTCTGATTTAGGAATACCCCTTGCCCTTAGATAAAACAATGCGTTTTCATCCAGTTGTCCTACTGTACAGCCGTGCGAACATTTGACATCATCTGCAAATATTTCCAACTGAGGTTTGGTATTGATAACCGCATCATCTGATAATAATATATTATTATTGGTTTGGTAGGCATTGGTTTTTTGCGCCAAAGGCTGAACCCTGATCTTCCCGTTGAACACACCGGTTGAATGATCATTTAAAATTCCCTTGTACAATTCATTACTGGTACAATTAGGTTGTACATTATCTACCAGTGTGTGGTTATCCACGTGCGTTTGCCCGTGGAGAATATATAATCCGTATAAATGCGCTTCACTACCCGCGGCATCCATAACTACGTTCATATTATTTCGCACAATTCCCCCGTTCAGGGTAATGGTTACAGCATGTACGTAACTGCGGCCTGTTTGCCGGATATGTGTCGTACTAACCTGGTTGGCATTAACGGTTTCATTTTGGATTTTATAATATTCCACCATCGCATTGTCGTTGATCACGACTTCCACTACCCCGTTTGTAAAACTGTCTGACGTTCCCAGCGTATTAAAAGTTTCTGCCAGGCGGGCATTCGCACCCTGTTCAATATATAACAAACTTCGCGGCTGGGAGAAAACCGGGTGTTGCCGGGCATCTGAAAAGTGATAAAAATAAAGCGGATGGCTTAGTTGGATGCCTTTGGCAATTCGGATAAAAACGCCTGCATGTATAAAAGCGGTATTAAGCGCATGAATCCCATCTTTAATATAAGCGCTGCTGCAGCCCAGGTGTTCCTGTATCACTTCTCTATAAGTTCCGGTTGCAGCGTCCTCCAATGGCAATACGGTAAGCTGGCCAGACGGAGAGCGGATTGTTGAGAGCGAGGGGATATAATGTCCGTTCACAAAAACTATTTCATTCGCCTCCAAATAACCGGGCAACCGCATGGAATCGATAGCTGCCGACGTGACGGCCCGATCAGGGCTATCATCCGTTTTCAGATCATATTCTTTTTCAAACAATTCGCCGATGCTGGTATATTTCCAATCTTCGCTGCGTTTCGTTGGCAAACCTGATCTGTCAAAAGCGAGAAGGCTTTCCCGCCTGAGCCCGGTGATTGGGCTTTCAGGGGTTTCGGCCTGCAATTCGTCGAAGCGGTGTTTAAAATACGTCAAATCCATCATAGCTTTTTTTGTGTTATTGCAAGCTGTTATAAAGCCGCTGCATTTACCCCGTCTTTAATAAAATCGTACCCATTTTGCTCAATTTCCAGCGCCAGGTCTTTTGTTCCCGACCTTACAATACGTCCATCATAAAGGATATGGACAAAGTCAGGCTGCAAATAATTCAGCAGCCGCTGATAGTGGGTGATAATAAGTATGGCATTGTTTTCATTTCGCAGCTTATTAACGCCATCAGCGACAATGCGTAATGCGTCAACATCCAACCCGGAATCCGTTTCGTCCAGTATCGCCAGCTTTGGTTCCAGCATGGCCATCTGGAAAATTTCGTTACGCTTTTTCTCGCCGCCGGAGAACCCTTCATTTATCGATCTGCTCAAAAGAGACTGGTCAACCTGTACCATAGCCATTCTTTCTTTCATCAATTTCATAAAATTTACGGCATCCAGCGGTTCTTCGCCGCGATATTTCCGTTTTTCATTCACCGCAGCCTTAATAAAGTTGGTCGTACTTACTCCCGGGATCTCTACTGGGTATTGAAATGCAAGAAATAAGCCTTCATGGGCCCGGTCTTCCGGCAACATCTCCAGTAAATTTTTTCCTAAAAAAGTAACTGAACCTTCAGTTACCTCATACTCTTCCCGGCCGGCTAATACCGAAGCCAGTGTACTTTTTCCGGAGCCATTTGGCCCCATGATGGCATGCATTTCCCCCGGTTGAATAGCCAGGTCAATGCCCTTAAGTATTTGTTTACCTTCAACGGATGCGTGTATATTCTTGATTGATAACATGATTTTGATCTATAATTAATTGTTTTTATTAACCCACACTGCCTTCAAGACTTATTTCAAGCAGTTTTTTTGCTTCTATTGCAAATTCCATAGGCAGTTGGTTCATTACTTCTTTAGCAAAACCATTAACGATCAGCGCTACGGCGGTTTCCGCGTCAATGCCGCGCTGTTTGCAATAAAATAGCTGGTCTTCACCAATCTTTGAGGTAGTCGCTTCATGCTCAACAACTGATGTCGCATTTCTTACCTCGATATAGGGGAAGGTATGCGCGCCGCAATGATCGCTCAGCAGCAGCGAGTCACATTGTGAATAGTTGCGTGCGCCTGCGGCATTCTTGCCGGCGCGGACCAAACCGCGGTAACTATTTTGGCTGTAACCAGCGGATATTCCTTTAGCCACAATCCGGCTTTTCGTATTTTTTCCAAGATGGATCATTTTGGTGCCCGTGTCGGCCTGCTGGTAATGATTGGTAAGCGCCACAGAATAGAATTCCCCTACAGAATGGTCTCCCTTCAGAATTACGCTCGGGTATTTCCAGGTAATGGCTGAGCCTGTTTCTACCTGTGTCCATGAAATCCTGGAGTAGTCGCCCTTACAAAGGCCCCGTTTGGTAACAAAATTGTAAATCCCTCCCTGCCCGTCCTTGTCGCCCGGGTACCAGTTTTGAACAGTAGAGTATTTAATTTCAGCCTTTTTCATGGCTACCAGTTCCACAACTGCTGCGTGCAATTGGTTCTCATCCCTTTGCGGCGCCGTACAGCCTTCAAGATAACTCACATAACTCCCTTCTTCAGCTATAATAAGCGTGCGCTCGAACTGACCGGAATTTTCGGTATTAATACGGAAATAGGTTGATAACTCCATGGGGCAACGCACCCCTTCGGGAATATAGCAAAAGGACCCGTCGGTAAATACGGCCGAATTTAGCGCAGCGAAGAAATTATCAGTGGGAGGCACAACAGAACCCATGTATTTTTTTACTAATTCGGGATGTTGCTGTATAGCTTCACTCATAGAGCAAAAAATTATCCCGATATCTGCCAGTTGTTCTTTAAAAGACGTAGCGACAGAGATGCTATCCATAACCACGTCTACTGCTACGCCACTTAATCTTTTTTGCTCGTTCAGCGAGATTCCAAGCTTCTCGAACGTGCGGAGCAATTCAGGATCTACCTCGTCCAGGCCTTTCAGCTTTCCCTTATTTTTTGGCGCCGCGTAATAGCTGATGTTTTGATAATCTATTTCAGGATAGGATACGTTCTGCCATTTTGGTTCTTCCATAGTCAGCCAATTCCTGTAAGCGCTCAGCCGCCATTCCAGCATCCAGGCCGGTTCGCTTTTCTTTTCGGAAAGCAAGCGAATCACCGCTTCGTTGAGACCTCTCGGAATCACATCGGTTTCAATATCCGTTACAAAGCCGTATTTATAATCTTCCGATACTGTTTGTTCGAGCGTGTTTAATTCTTGTTTCATTACGTATGTGTATTTGGTTGGCGAGGGACAATTATAACGTAATTTTCATTGTTTATACAAAAAAGTATAAATAATGTTTTAAAGATGACTTTAGAACGATTAACGTTACTCATAAATTAATTCCCTGATGGTAATTTCTTTGTCGTCCCCTACAGCGACCAGGTAATTATTAAAGTTGCTCCAAAGCAATTTATTTACGGAAAACGTGTGCCCTGCAGAATGTTCTTTAGTGATGCGTTGAATCAGGCTGAACGTTTTCGTATCCCATATCTTTACCGTTTTATCACGGCTTGCTGTAGCAAACAAGTTCCCATCCGGACTAAAGGCAATATCATATATAGCCCAGTTATGGGCGGGAATAGACTTTAATAAGGTATAATTGTCGGTTTCCCATATCTTCAAATAGGCATCTCTTCCTCCCGACAAAAGGAATTTCCCATCGGGAGTGTAGCGGACAATATTTGCTGAAAGCTGATGTGCTATAAACCCGAATTTAACCTTTAAGGTAAACAAGTCTAAAATAAAAATATCACAACTGCCGGTTGCAATAGCAATTTCGGAAGCGCCGTAGTTGAAATTTATGCTCCGCAACTTTTCATGGGAGAGCGTAATGATCCTGGTAGGTGAGAAGGTATCAAGGGAACAAATTGCCAGGTTACCGTCGCTGCCTGCGGTATAAAAACAATTGGTTTTCAAGGAATATTTAATGTCAAACACCGGGCCTTTATGGAGTTTAAGTATCCTGACCTCCTTTTTCTGATCGGTATTTATGATATGGATATTCCCATCGGTAGTTCCTGCGAGTAATAGTTTTTTTTCGGGAATATGGCAAATTGTGTACAGATGAGCAGCAAATGAGGTGGCAAACTTTTCTGCCTCAAGCGTTTCCAGGTTCCATTGTGCAATGAAATTATCACTGCCTCCGGTAAAGATTGTATTCGGGTAAAGGCCGCTATCCATCGCATATATGCAACCGGTATGTCCCTTAAGCGCCGCAATCATTTTAATCTCCAATCTTTTTTCGTTGATAACTTCCATGATTCCTGGTTCTGATTAATGATCCTCTTGCGATATTGTTATAGCTAATCTCATTGTTGTGGTACAGCGGCAAACCGTTACTCCTTTAACTAATTACCTTTCATGCGCCGCGATCACGCTGATGATTCGCTGCAAGTATAAAAATTATTTATTGTTTATACAAAAAAGTATAAACAATAAAATGAAATATTACCTTTGCCCCAGTTATGCGCTTCTGTTACTTCAAATTGATCAAAACAAGACAATGAAAATATTTAAACTTTACGCCGGTCTGATTCTTTTTCTTTCGCTGTCGGCCCTTACAGCCTTTGCTAAAGAAGACGACCATACAATACAATCAATCATCCACCTGCTCGACTACATTTCAGGAGATTACCCCGCCGCTGTACAAAAGCATACTATTCAGAACCGGGAAGAATATAGCGAGATGATTGAGTTCAGCACTGCTTTAACACGCATGTGCGGAGAACTTGCCACAGAAAAGCACCTTCAAAAAGCCTCATTTCTGGATAGTGCTAAACGGCTGAACCGAATGATAAAGGAGAGATATTCACCGGATGCTATCAGCGGTCTATCGAAATCAATAAAAGAATTGGTTATAAAAGCAACCGGGTATGCAATAAGCCCTGCATCCTGGCCTGATCCGTCTGCCGGCCAGGTTCTCTATATCCAAAAATGTTCTTCTTGTCACGGCAGCACGGGGGCGGGAAACGGGCCTTTTGCCCGGTCACTCAATCCGCCCCCCGCTAATTTTTTAAACGATTCTATCATGAACAGGATTACCGGCGTTCAGGCGTATAATACGATCAGTTTAGGTGTAAAAGGTACCGCAATGAAAGGTTTTAAGGAGCTTTCAGCTGATAAAGCCTGGAACCTGGCCTTTTATGTCCAATCCTTAAGATTTAAAAACATAAATATAAATAAGACAAGATTAGATACCTTATACCAAACAGCTATAGCCGAAGTAACGCTAAAAGACGCGAGCAGCCTTACCGACCGTGAATTAATGCAAAAAATGAGCGGCAGTTTGGAACTGAAGAAGGAAAAGTTAGCTGCCATCCGGCTTCATATACCCGACAAGGAAGCTATCCATTCGCTTCAACTTGCAAAAGCATATCTGTTGGAAGCGTTACAGGCATATCAGCAAAACGATGCATCCGGTGCAAGACAAAAAGCACTGTCCGCTTACCTGGAGGGAATTGAGCCGGTAGAAGCGCAGCTTAACGCCAGTGATGCGAATCTAATGACACGGCTTGAACAAAAAATGTTAAATGTCAGATCTGTCATTGAACGTCATCGCACAAAGGCGGAAGTGAGCCAGGAAATAAATAGTGCGTTAAGTCTGATATCTGAAGCAGACGGCATACTAAAAAATACGAAAGTTTCCTTTTGGCTTTCATTTGTACTTTCAGCTTCCATACTATTAAGAGAAGGAATGGAAGCTTTTCTGATCATTGCGATAATGATCAGCATTATTAAATCTACCGGTAAAAAAAAGGCATTGATTTGGTTACACGGCGGATGGATAACCGCGTTGCTTGCCGGACTAGCCGGATGGTATTTAGCGGATCTGATCTTAAAAATAAGCGGTCAGAGCAGGGAAATGTTAGAAGGTTTCATATCACTATTTGCCGTATGCGTTTTAACCTATGTAGGTTTTTGGCTTCATAGCAACTCCGATGTCAAAAAATGGAAATCATTCGTAGAGCAAAAAATAAATCTGCTCCTAAATAAGGAAAACATGTTTGGCCTTGCAGCCTTTGCATTTTTAGTCGTTTTTCGTGAAGCGATCGAATCCATCCTTTTTTTAAAAGCTATTGAGCTGGAAGTTGATCCGCGCAACCAGGCGTCCATCGGGTTAGGGGTATTAACCGCATTGACGCTTATATTTTTCATCGCATTTTTATGGATAAGATACGCACAAAGGATACCGGTTAAACAATTATTCAAATACGGCTCCATCATGATTTCTGTACTGGCCATTATTATTATTGGCAAAGGCGTTCATTCCCTCCAGGAGGCAGGACTTTTTGCTGTTCATCCTTTTCGTTTTAATATTACCAGTGATTTGCTGGGCATTTATCCGACCATGGAAACCATCATTGCCCAGGGTTTTTTATTATTTTTTATTATTGGCTTTGGGGTTCTTGAGCAACAGAAGTTAAAGCGAAGTATCCGGGTTTAAAACCCATGCTATTAAATGTCATCACATGGTCAAGAGTAAAAGTATTAAAGTACTTTTACTCTTTTAATATTAATTATCATTACCTTTATGCCATTCAACAATAAAACAATAAAAAAATGGAAATTCTAGAAGACGGTATACTTAATGTTACCTTGATTGAACCCAGGCTAAAACACCCAACGATTTTTGAACACTTTGATGCTTTAGAAGAGGGTGAAGGTTTTGTTATTCTGAATGATCACGATCCAAAACCGGTTTATTACCAGCTTCTTGGAGAGCGCGGTGATATATTTATATGGGAATACCTGGAGCAGGGCCCTGAGTGGTGGAAGGTGAGCATAAAAAAACGCGTTAGCGGAGAAAGTGATGAAACGCTTGGTCAAATTGCAACAAAAGACCTGCGTAAGGCGGAAATTTTTAAGAAATATGGTTTGGATTTTTGTTGCGGCGGAAAAAAGACCGTAAAGCAGGCGTGTGCTGAAAAAGGTCTTGATGTAGCCGCTGTAGAGCACGAATTGCAGCAGGCAGAAAAACAAACTTCCGGTTCGCCCTTGCCCAGGCCCTTGCCATATAATGACTGGAAATTAGACTTCCTGGCCGATTATGTCGTCAATACGCACCACAGTTATGTTAAAGCTTCTATACCGGAGCTCATCAAATATGCTGACAAAATTGCAAAAGTACACGGGGCGCACCACCCAGAATTACTCACTATTGACGAACTGGTACATGATATTTGCACGGAAATGACGGAACACATGGAAAAAGAAGAAAGTTTCGTGTTCCCATATATCAAACAATTAGTTTCTGCAAAAGCGAATGACGGCACATCGGTACAAAAGCCTATTGAACTAATGGAACAAGAACATGAGATCGTAGGCAAAAATCTGTCCGACATCCGGATGTTGAGCAATAATTACAAGCTTCCTGAAGACGCCTGTACCAGTTACGGTTTATTATATAAAATGCTGGAGGAATTTGAGGGAGATATGTTTACCCATATTCACCTTGAAAACAACATTTTATTTAAGAAGGCCCTTGAAATCGAAAAAAGCCGGTAATAGAAAGGCTTTAGATTATAGGGAAAGAAAATTAAAAACATGGATATTCCATCTAAACATGGCCTTCAAAAAAGAATAGTAATTGTGGGGGCAGGATTTGCCGGGCTTACGCTCGCCAAAAAGCTTTCCCCCACTTATTTCCAGGTCATTTTAATCGATAAAAACAACTATCACCAGTTCCAGCCCTTGCTCTACCAGGTAGCTACATCGGGCTTGGAGCCCAGCAGTATTAGCTTTCCGCTTCGCAAGATCTTGCAGCACTATAAAAATGTTTATATCCGTATCGCTGAAGTAAAAAACATCCTTCCGGCTGAAAACCGTATAGAAACATCTATCGGCGATATTGATTTCGACTATCTTGTGCTGGCCCAGGGCGCTGAAACGAACTATTTTAATAACCAATCGCTGCAGCAGAATTCATATTCAATGAAATCGGTTGCCGAAGCATTGTATCTGCGTAATACATTATTGCAAAACTTCGAAAAGGCGCTTATTTCAAACAATGAAAAGGAAAGGGATGCCTTATTGCAAATAGTAATCGTCGGCGGCGGTCCAACCGGTTTTGAACTGGCCGGTGCGATAGCCGAAATGAAGAATAATATCCTGCCAAAAGATTATCCCGAGCTTGACTTCAGGCAAATGAATATTATTTTGATAGAAGCATCTTCCCGCCTGTTAAGCAGTATAAGTGCGCAATCAGCTGAAAAAGCACAACAGTATCTTGAAGACCTGGGCGTAAAGGTTCAAGTCAACACATCAGTAAATAATTATGACGGACGTTCAGTATCGTTAAGTGACGGCACTATGCTATGCAGCCGCTGTCTTGTTTGGGCTGCCGGTGTGAAAGGTATGGCGTTAAAGGGCCTACCGCTATCATCTGTTCTACCCAATGATAGGATCAGGGTGGATGCTTTTAACCGGATTCATGGTATGGCAAACGCCTTCGCCATTGGTGATGTGGCATTTATGCCGGATGAAGAAAACCCGAAAGGCCACCCGCAAGTGGCGCCGGTGGCCATTCAGCAAGCAGAGCTGCTGGCGAAAAACTTAAAGAATATCGTTCTCCGAAGGAAACCTGAAGCCTTTATCTATCATGATAAAGGAAGCATGGCAACTGTAGGACGTAACCTGGCAGTTGTTGAGATGGGTAAATTTAAAATAAAAGGGTTCAGCGCCTGGATCATCTGGATGCTCGTGCACCTTATGTCCATTATAGGTATAAAAAACAAGCTGCTTATTTTAATTAACTGGATATGGCACTATGTGACGTATGATCAATCGCTCAGATTAATCATCAGGCCCTTTGAAAATACAAACAAAGCCGATAATGAAAAGGCCATCAAATCTTTACATCCAATATTCTGAGTTATGAACACGATTAACGCCAACACAAAGATCGCTGCGGTTATTAAACAGCACCCAGAAGCCATGGAAGCAATCATCAGTATTAGCCCCAGGTTTGAAAAGCTGCGCAACCCGCTGCTCCGAAAACTTATGGCGGGAAGGACCAGCCTGGCGATGGCCTCCAAAGTGAGCGGATGCAGCATCGATGATTTTTTTGACAGGCTGAGGCCGCTCGGGTTCAATATTGACAGCGATACCTTACCGGTTGTTGAAGAACAGGCGCCGGTACCCGATTTCATTCATTCGATCAGTCAGGAACAGCTCGTTGAAATTGATGTCCGCCCGGTTATCGCAGCAGGCAACGACCCATTAAAACTGATCCTGGAAAAGGCAAAGGGTGTAGCTGCCGGTCAGATCTTAAAAATTATCAACACGTTTGCTCCGGTGCCCTTAATACCTGTACTGGAGAAGAAAGGGTTTGTCAGCTATATTGACAGGGTCGAAGACCATCTTGTCGAAACTTATTTTTTTAAGCAAGCTGAATCCGCCGAAGATGATCCGATAGCTGAACCGAAAGAAATACTGAACCAGGATTGGGACGAGTTATCAGAAAAGTATAAAGATCATTTACTTACAATAGATGTCCGCGCCCTGGAGATGCCCCAGCCTATGATTACCATCCTGGATTCCCTTGGTCAATTGAGGGGGGGTGACGCCTTGTTCGTCTATCATAAAAGAATCCCGGTTTATTTGCTGCCCGAATTGTCGCAACGAGGCTTTGACTACCGCGTTAAGGAGATCAGCGACGGCGAGGTGCATCTCTTAATTTTTAAACCCTGATATGATCAATACCGGCAACCTGGTTAAAAATACTAGTTATAAGGTCATAATACCTTTTTATGCCTATGCCGCATTGTCATTCCTTGCTGCTACGATATTGCTGGTTCTTTCTTCAAAGGTTTTTGGGGCGCACTATTTCCAGCCCCCGGTTTTGGCAGTGACACATACCATGGCCCTGGGATGGGGTACCATGATGATACTGGGCGCAAGTCACCAGCTCTTTCCCGTGATGATAGAAGGGAAGTTGTTTAGTAATTTTCTGGCTTACCTCTCTTTTGTTTTAGCCGGTTCAGGTATCCCATTGCTGATCTATGCATTTTACACCTTTAATATGAACTGGCCCGCTCAATACGGAGCATTATTAATAAACGGGGGAATTCTCTGTTTCCTGATCAATATCATCGTCAGCCTGGTCGGGAGTAAAGTGAAGAATGTTCATGCTATTTTTGTGGTTACAGCTACTTTTTGGTTATTGACGACTACAATAATCGGGCTTCTATTGATTTTTAATTTCACGTATCCTATTTTTAAAAAGGACTCATTATATTATCTTTCCCTTCATGCACATTTGGGCATCGCTGGCTGGTTCCTGCTACTGGTCATCGGGGTTGGAACACGGCTGATCCCGATGTTCCTGATCTCAAAATACACCAACGTCACCCTTTTATGGACGATTTTCATACTGATCAATACAGCTTTACCCGGTTTTATTTTTATCTTTCTTTATACCGGCAGAGGCTATCTATTCGTTATTCCCCTGGCGGAAGTATTCGCGGCCGTTTCACTTTTCGCCTTCTATTGTTACCAGTCGTTCAAAAAGCGCATCAGGAGACAAACCGATAATCAGATCCGGATATCGCTGTTATCCGTTTTAATGATGGGCTTACCTTTAGTTTTACTGGCAATCATTGCGATCCTATTTACTGTTTCCCCTGCAGATACCAGGTTAATTATGGCTTATGGCTTTTCTGTTTTTTTTGGCTGGATCACCGCTATGATATTCGGGATGACGTTCAAGACACTTCCTTTTATCGTTTGGAATAAGGTTTATCATCACCGGGCCGGCCTTGGCAAAACCCCAAGTCCGAAAGATATTTATAATGTAAAAATATTTAATGCAATGGGCGTAGCCTATTTATCGGGATTTATCCTGTTTATCGGCGGGGTGCTCTTGCCGGATAGCCTGCTATTAAAAGTTTCCGCCTCCACGCTGTTGCTGGCAGCAATCTTATACAACTGGAATGTTTACCATATAATTTTTCATACCCCAATAAAATGAATGTAACTACCAATAACGATAAGAAATGCGATTTAGCACTATTTGCCTTAATGGACGTGCTGGACCCGGAGATTGGCCTGAATGTAGTAGATCTCGGATTAATTTACCGTATCGATTTTAATGAAGATAGCGGAAATATTCTTATCATTATGACTTTAACCACCCAGTTTTGCCCCATGGGAGAATCCATCCGGGACAATGTAAAGCAAACACTAGAATCTATATTTGATGGATGTGCGGTAAATGTTGACGTTATTTTTGATCCACCCTGGAGTATGGAGCTAATATCAGAAGAAGGGCGTAAATTTTTAAATAAATAATATGCTTAGTAATACCTGTAAGACCGCTGTTAAGGCAGTAATATATCTGGCTACGAAAATCGAATCGGGCGACAAATCAGCGATAAAGGAAATTGCTGAATATATTGGCGCCAGTGAGCATACGGTGGGCAAATTTTTGCAAACATTGGTTAAACAGGGCGTCATCAATAGTCTGAAAGGTCCGTCAGGTGGGTTTTATCTTACCGGTAAACAGCGAAACCAGCCTATTATCAATATTGTAAGAGCAATAGATGGACAACAGATTTTTAAGGAATGCGGACTGGGCCTAAGCAAATGTTCATCCACACATCCATGTCCTATCCACGATGAATACAAGCGTGCCAGGGACATCATGGAAAATCTTTTCGAAAATAAAAAGGTAAAAGATTTGTGCGTGCCTGTGACTGACGGCTTTGCCTACCTGTTTGGGTAATCCAAACCATGATTATTGCTGGCTTCAGAAGCTCTCGTCAAGACTCAGGTTCGTATGCGCGCGATAACGGGCAATTTTTTTTAGCCGCCTTATCGATTTGGTTGTATATGGATAAGGTGGAGTGTATCTTCCAAATATAGTGCTGAGTAAATTCTATGCTTTCTGTTTGAGACCAGCGCGTCTGGAGTTTAATCATCCATCAAATGACGAAGGTATAATGCCGGGTTATCCAGGAATGATTTTGTTAGTGTAAAATGCTCGGTATCTTCATAGCTGGTTTCGCGCACGCCGCTTTCATCGAACTGGTAAATGGTGGCGCCCGGATAGCAAATTAGCATTGGTGAGTGGGTGGCTATCAGGAATTGGGCCCGACCGCTTACTTCAAGCTGGTGTATTACCGACATAAAAGCCAGTATCCTTGCAGGCGACAGTGCCGCTTCGGGCTCGTCAAGAATATAAATACCCGATTCGAACTGATTATTAAACAACGAAAGGAACGATTCTCCGTGTGATTGCTTATGGAGCGACCGTCCGCCATAGGCCTGTAAAATACGCCTGTCGTCTACAGCCAGTTCATCAATGAAGGATGCAAAATTGAAAAAACTTTCCGCTCTCACGAAAAAGCCTTCGCTGATCCTGCGAGGTGTCCAGCCCAGCGTTAAGTGCGGTGCCAGTGCCGATTCATATCCCTCAAAGCGGTGCCCCGTATTAAAATTATGGTTCCGGTTGCCACCCCGGAGACTAAAGCCACATTGCTCGGCAATACCTTCCAATAAAGTAGATTTCCCTGATCCGTTTTCACCAACAAAGAATGTGACGTTATTTTTTAGGGTGAGTTGTAACCCATTACCAAGACTTGGAATATGCTGAAGGTAACTGCCGTCCTGCAGGGAAGGGAGCGATACCCGGGATAAAAACGGCATGTGCTATGGTTTGTTGCTTCAGAACAAAATTACGATTCCTATGGATGATTAAATAACAAACCCCGATACTTTCGTATCAGTGTTTTACGGAGTACCCAGAGCCCCTATTAATCGGGGCACGGCCTTGCGACCACAGGTGTTTGAGACCAGCGCGGCATCAATTTTCCCTAGGCCCCGTCCCTTAACTTGCGGATTTGTTCAAGTGCTAAAACATCAACCTGATCTTTTGGACGATTAACAGCTTTTTTATTCGCTATAAGTTGATTGATGTGCAAAAAAGGAACAAGTATCCCATCCAGGTCGGCAATTGAAGCCATTTCAAAACATTCATTAAATGACAGGTTTTCCAGGCCTTTCATTTTAGTCATGATATCCAGTTCTATTAGGTGGCCGACATAGAAACCTGTCCACCCCGGAATAAAATCCATTGTTTCAAGCGAAGGAAAATCACCATAAGACAATTCTGTAAAGCTTTTTCTCAGGTTCTTCCGGTTTTGCAAGGTATCCTCAAGCCAGATGTCCAAATCGTCAGTATTACGGTTAAACCCATGAAAGCGTGTAGCAAACCCGCCGACCATAATATATCTGACATGATTATCATTTAGGCATTGCCAAAATCTCAGTAAGTCGTCATCTAAAATATCCATAAGGCTATTTATGATGAATGACAGCCTTTTTTAATAGTTTATTAGTACGCAACATTTGCGTAAATAAGCGTAATTTTTCCATGTCGGGTCTATAGATGTCTCTTTTTAACCGTTCGGTTTCCGACAGCCATTGCAAGTTATCCTGGATTGACGACTTTTTCTCTGCCTTAGTCATAATGACACTAATATACGAATTATTCATAACAGGATATTTAGAAACAACAAACCCCGACACTTTCGTATCAGTGTTTTACGGAGTACCCAGAGCCCCGATTAATCGGGGCACGGCCTTGCGACCACAGGTGTTTGAGACCAGCGCGTCTACCGCCCCGATAGCTATCGGGGCCGCCACTATAGGTATTTCTCTTTTAGGCGTTCGATGATTTCCGGATATTTGCTGAGATTTTTAATATAAGTTTTGCTTTTCATTTTTTTTAAATGCGCCTCAAT